>Ga0082207_1000181_pt1 | contig 36436 bp, 27 predicted proteins | sample LakMenEpi10Aug09_FD_71540 | JGI IMG/M metagenome (GOLD analysis project Ga0082207, IMG submission 71540) | reverse complement strand
CACCGCTCATGAGATCCTGGGCCGCAAGCCTCCAGGACCCACAAGCCGCCTTGGAACGCATCGCCGCCTTGCAACCGATCGGACGCATGGCCGATGCCGATGAAATGGGACGCGTTTGCCTATTTCTGGCCACCGAAGACAGCAGCTTCATCACCGGACAAGGCCTTCATGTCGACGGCGGCGCGAGCCTTGATTACTAGCGCCACGGTCAAGTCGCCATGTCTAAGCTAAATCCAAGTCCATCCGAGCGATCCTACGACTACATCGTCATCGGATCGGGGCCGGCAGGCGCTACGCTGGCAGCTCAGTTGTCCAACTCCCATGCTTCGAGCAATTCCCGCCGCCGAAGCGTCCTGGTGATCGAAGCCGGCTCGCCTCATCGCGGCCCCCTTTCAAGCATACCCGCCTTCTACCCCCGGAGCTTTGGATCCCGTATCGATTGGAACTATATGACGACGCCGCAAACCCATCTGGCCAAGCGATCCCTCAAGTGGCCTGCAGGGAAAGTCCTCGGAGGTTCCTCGGCGATCAACGCCATGATCCGAATCGAACCCTCCGAGGCGTGCCTCCAAACGCTGCACACGGCTTGCGGTCCGACTTGGTCGGTCGAATCCTCCAAGTCGCTATTCGATCGATTGCGAAATGAACTTCACTGCTCGCTGGGACCACCGAGCTCGTTGACAACACTGCACCCGAACACCGCTCAAGTCCATCGCTGCGCCATCGAAAACTCCTTCGGATCGCCCAACCCTTGGATCCAAGCAAACCCGACGATCCGGCCATCGATCGCACCTTATCTCCGATTCACTGCCCACGGTCGACGCCGTCGCATCCTTTCACAAAACCGTTCGCAGCCGATTCCTATCCTCTCGAATGCGATGGCCAAACGACTGATCCTCGACTCGGATCGGGCCGTCGGAGTCATCGTCCAATCCCAAGGCGATGAAGTCGAAGTGCTTGCTTCCAAAGAAGTCATCCTCTGTTGCGGAGCGATCGAAACCCCTCGTCTTTTGTTTCAAAGCGGAATCGGCCCTCGAACGGAACTTGCACAAGCCGGACTCGAATGCCGATACCCTCATGAGCGCATAGGATCGGGGTTGCAGGACCATCTGGTCTATCCGCTGGTCTTCCGGTTACGCAAGGGCGTTCCCTTTTCGTTGCCCTTGGATCGAGTCGACCGCCGCCGTTACATCGAGGATCAAGGGGGGCCCAAGTCCTCGAATCTCGCCGAACTCGGAGCATGGATCGACCCGCTTGGAATCCCTTCCGATCAGTTTCAATGGCATATCACACCGACGCACTATTTGGCCTACCCCAAAATCCCCAACGCACAGCCTTGCGTCAGTATCGGAGTCACGCAGTCCCACCCCCAAAGTGTAGGGAGCGTTCTTCCAGACCCATCGAACCGATCCCGAGTGCTCATCGATCCGAACTACTTGTCTGTGCCCGACGATAGGACTGCATTTCAGCGAGCGATCCATTGGAGCAGAGAATTTTTTCACAGCGCCCCTTGGCAAGACCTGTTCGAAGAGGAGTTGATGCCCGGTCCAAAACGCGCAAGCGATGAGGCCTTGCTCGCCCATATCGAAAGATTCGCTACAACCCTCTACCACTACACCGGAACGTGCGCGATGGGACTCGATCGGCAGGCTCCTGTCGATCCTGAGTTTCGCTTGCGAGGAATCGAGCGATTGCGTGTATGTGACGCCTCGGTCTTTCCCGTGATCCCCGGCTCGAACCCACAGACGACCATCATGATGATGGCCATGCGTCTTGCCGCTTTGCTGCTCGAAGAATAGCGATTGAACTCTATAGGTTCTGCGTGAAATCATTCAGCAAGCGATTGCCCCTGAGCTCGCGGATCGTGTGCTGCGGTCAATCGGTCCCCTTGCCGATAGATCGCTTGGCAGATGGCCAAGGATCCAGAGGCTTTCAAAGGATGGCCGAGTCGAGACAGGTCTGCTTGAATCCCAGGGGTGATCTCCCACGGAGTGCCGACTCCGAATTGGTCCTCAAAGAGCAGCACATCCGGCTGCCATTGGTGGTGCACGCGAGGGCAAGCCAAAGCTTCGGAAACCGAGCATCCGCCGTCGAGAATTCGAAGCAGAACCTGAAGTGTCGCATTGATGATGCGAGGGCCACCTGCAGCGCCGGCCGTCAAGACAGGTTCGCCTGTAGCATCCAAAACCATCGTCGGGCTCATGCTCGACAAGGGCCGTTTGCCCGGACCGACCGCGTTGGCTTGCGAACCGACCAATCCAAAGGCATTTGGAGTCCCTGGTGAGATACTGAAATCATCCATTTGATTGTTGAGCATGACCCCCGTCCCCGGCACGGTGACTTTGCATCCCCAGGAGGTGTTGACCGTGCAAGTCATCGCGACCCAATTCCCCTCGTCGTCGGCCGTCGTCAGGTGCGTGGTGTGCTTGCGATCTTCGGCCGAACTCGGTGCTCCGAGGATTCCTTTGGGACCGATCGAGTCGCTAGGAGTCCCATGCTCGATCTGCATCGATGATTGGGAGTTGATAAAATCGGCCATTCGGTTGCGGGAATACTCTCGATCCAAAAGCCCTTGGGGCACATCGACAAAATCGCTATCGCCTAGCCAGTAGGCGCGGTCGGCAAACGCCCGCTTCATCACCTCGCAGAGCAGATGATAATACGCTTCGGGACGCGACCGCATCCAAGCCCCAACCGGATAGGGCTCGAGCATCATCAACATCTGCGCGATATGCATTCCACCCGAACTCGGGGGTGGAAACCCGATCACTTCATAGTTGCGGTACTTGGTCCGAATCGCCGTGCGTTCCTTGGATCGATACGCAAGGAAATCCTCTCGGGTGAGTATCCCGCCTATCGACTTGAGGTATCCTGCGCACTTGCTTGCAAATGGACCTTCATAGAACCACTCAGAGCCCTGCACGGCGATGCTCTCAAGAGTGCTTGCCAAATCTTTTTGTACAAGTGGCTCTCCTTCGCGAATCGCAGTGCCATCGGAATGGAAGTAGATCGCACTCGAAGCAGGGTACTTGCGCAGCTCATCGGCCTCTGTGGCGATCGTTCGAGCTACTGATTTCGATGCCGCGACGCCCTCGAATGCAGCCCGCTGAGCATCGGTAAAAAGATCCTTCCAAGCCATCCTCCCGGCCAACGTATGCATCTGCTTGATCGCTGCGATTTGACTGGGAACACCGCAGGCCAAAGGCCCGTTTTGACTCAGCGACGCATCGGCTTTTCCACCCCGGAGAAACATCCCTTCGCCTGCCCCGAGCCCAGCCATCTCCCGTCCATCGATCGCGTGGATTTGCCCGTTGGAACGTCGGATCAAGACTAAGCAACCTCCGCCGATCCCCGAATTGTGCCCATCGACGACCCCGAGCACCAACGCAGCCGAAATCGCAGCGTCGATCGCATTGCCCCCGCTCCGAAGTATCCGAGCCGCACTCTGCGTGGCAAGCGGATGGACTGTTGCGGCACCACGGTTGACCGTCAGCTTGTCAAAACCATTAGACCGACGGGCGATTGCGCTCAGAAGCACCCCGCTGGCGGCGGCCCCTTGGAGAAAAAATCTGCGTGTGCTCATCCGGATTTTCCTGCTGTCGCCAAGTTCTCTTCGACACCTATAATCTTCTATTCTTCGATGGTAATCTTACTCGAAGTCACCCAAGAACCCAACCAATTGCCCATCGAGGAACGCCATCATCGAAATCACGGGAAACCTGTCGGTCGGTCAACGCGTTTCCTGGGCGATCCTGCACGAGGCCTCGTCGATCAAAGCCGGAAATGTTCACCCCCATGCTTCCTTTTCCGAGATGCGATTCGAGCACTTTGTCCTGGCATCCCAAGCCATCGGCAGAGCTTTCGATGATCGGCTCTTTACCCGATCGATCGGACAGATTGTCCACAGCAGCGTCCAAGCGATGGTCCAAGCCGTCGAGGTCAACACGAGCCTAGGGACCATCCTGCTGCTTGCTCCTATCGCGTTGTGTTCGCTCAATTCAACGGGCTGGAATCCCAAGGACTTCCGAGAAAGCATCGCATCCGTCCTCGAGGATTCGACTCCCGAGGATTGCCGTCTGATCTACCAAGCCATTCGAATCGCGAACCCCGGCGGCTTGGGACAAGTCGCTAACCAAGATGTGCAATCTTCCCCTCCGGAGTCGGTCCTCGAAGCCATGCGTATCGCATCGGCTTGGGATGATGTCGCCTTGCAATACGCCAGTGGTTTCTGCCAAGTCAGCCAATGGACTGACCGATTGCTCGCGATTCTCGAATCCTCGTCGGATCTGCTCGATGGGGTTCGCCGTTTGCAAATCGAGATCCTCGCCTCGCGGCCCGATAGCCTGATCGCTCGCAAGCACGGCAAACAGGTCGCTGGCCTAGTTCAGTCTCAAGCAGCCGACGTTTTGGCAAGCGGACCTTATGCCAGTCCGGAATTCGAGAAGGCGTGGAGCCGTTTCGATGGTTACTTGCGTGAGAACGGGCATCGCAAGAACCCGGGCACCACCGCCGATTTACTCGCCGCCGTGATTTATTTAGCTCGTTGCGATCAGGATCGATTTGATGGATGATACGCTCTCGAAGCAGGTTCGAGCCGCGAGGCTACCGAAGCCCATTCGCCAGGCAGGTCAGTCCATGGGTTGGGTTCGGGAGATGGAACCCGACGGTCAGGGGGGATTGGTCCCAGCGCGAACCTATTTCCTCGTCGGATCCGAATGCCGCTTTACCTGTTCGATGTGCGATCTGTGGAAGTACACCCTAACTCAAGACCGCACACCTGTTGGCTCCTTGGCGTCTCAGATCGATGAATTGAACCGACAGGTACCTGCCTTGAACTCTCAGGCTCGACCCACCGAATGGCTCAAGCTTTACAATGCTGCGAATTTTTTCGATCCGGCCAATGTCGATCCTGTGGAGTATCCAGCGATCTTGAAACAAAGCGAGGGCTTTGAACGCCTAGTGGTCGAAAACCACGCTTCCCTGTTGAATTCTTCGAAAACCCAACAGCTCGTTCGACGTTTTCGCGATGGGATGGAGGGCGAACTCGAGCTCGCCCTCGGGCTCGAATCGATCGAACCCAACGCGATGGGGTGGCTCAACAAATCGATGTCCCTCGAGCAGTTTCAAGCCGCCCTAGAGTTCCTTCGCAGTGAGCAGATCTTCATTCGTGTCTTCGTCCTGCTACAGCCCATGGGTACACCGATCGACGAGTCGGTCGATTGGGCTGTTGCCAGTTGCCAAGCCGCTGCGCGGTGGGGTGCTCACCGGATCAGCCTAATTCCGACCCGGGCTGGCAATGGCTTCATGGAAGACCTCGCATCGCGGGGCCTATGGCAAGCCCCGAGGGCGTCTCAACTCGAATCCGCCTTGGAAAAATTGCTCGTTCATTCCCAGGGTTCATCGATCTACACGGCCGACCTTTGGGACTGGGATTCGATCTTGGGGATTTGTTCGCTTTGCGGCCCATCCCGTCTGGAACGTATGCAGCGGATGAACAACACGCAGCGACCAGAAGCATCCGAAATCAAGCAACTCTGCGCATGCGATCGCCGGTGCTCCACATGATCTCGTGCGTTTTCTCGTACTCGATGGCTGTTTGAACTGCGGCGATCCCATCGTTGATCGAAGCGGTTTGCGGGAACTTGCGGACCACTGGGCCGAATTGCTATACTGCATTGCGTCAAGTACGAGTACCGCGGTGCTGAGTACGAGTACGATAAGAAGCACGAATTGCCTCCTCGCGGTTAATCTACTCTGGTTGTCCCAACCGACGGAGAGACCCTGTGATAGCGATCGAAAACCAGCTTGATTATTTACAAGTCGCGGTATTTGAAATCGACGGCTTGATCCATCATCCGAGTACCCCGCCGTTCGATCGATGGGTCGAACTGCAGTGCCAAGAGGCGCTCCGAGAGAAAGCCACCGAAGCGTGGGAGGCTCGCCGCGAAGCGGTTCGAGCATTGTTGCGCAAGGGTGGGTTCAAACCCTCGGGGCGGAGCAAACCGGCCCAGGAATACCTAGCACGATGCTTGGATGAATCTAAGTTTCCTAGGGTGCATCCGGCGGTCGATTGCCTCAATGCGATTTCGGTCCGAAGCGGGATTCCGATTTCGATGCTCGATCGAGATGCGTTCTCAGATCGGATGCTCGTTCGTCTAGGAAAACCGGGCGAAAGCTACGTATTTAATTCCGTCGGCCAAGAGCTAGACCTGGAAAACCTGATCGTCGTATGCGGCGGTTCCGATGAGCAAAAACCCTTAGGCACCCCCGTCAAGGACTCGATGGCCGGTAAGATTGACGAGACGGTTTCGCGGATCGTGTGTATCTTATATGCTCCGCGAGATAGCGTCGATGCGCTTTGGCTCGAGCAGTGGGCTCTGATGCTTCAGACGAGCATTCAGCAGTTTGCCACGTAACTGCGATTATTTTCGACTCCTCCCTTTCCAATTCGGGCCAATACCCGATTGGCTATCGTCCCAGCATTTTCAGGTTCAAGATGATTCCGAAGTCACCTAATACAACGCTCCTCCCTCCCATGCGCCCTCGAACGACCACTGCTTGGCTCCTATCGATCGGAGTTCTTCTGGCCATTGCTTTTGGGGTGGCACCAGAGCTCTCAGCCCAAGACCGAGCCTCGTCGTCGAGTTACGCCCAAGAGGGATTCACCCAGATCGGGAAGATCCAGGACGTGCTCAGTTCGTGGTCTCCTGAGCGGCACTTGTATGTCAAAGGGAATGTCGGAGCAAGTGCCAGTCAGCTCGGCGAACTCGAGGCTTGGTTGGCAAAAAACGGTCCGCACTGGACAGTGGTTTTGGTCGACAATGCCGACGGCGAGTACTTCGTGGCAGCCGATGGACGTCCGTTGTTCGGAGTCGATGCGGTCGAAGTAGCCTTAGGGATGGGGCTAAGCAATCAGACCAAGTTCGGCGAGTTGGTCCACCCGGTGACGCACGAGACCGACGGCGCGATTTTTGTTTTGATGCTCAAGAACCGCACGTTCAGTTACTTCGGCTCCGAGGCCCAGGATCGCCGCGGACTGGGTGAATCCCACTGGTTCGGCGAGTTGGACCAACCAGCCGTCCGCGCCATGCGGTCCGGTGGACGGGTCCTCGATGCGGTTCGAGACACCGTCAAGTCGATCAATCAGAGGCTCGAGCGTATTGTCCAGGCCGAGACCGAGACGGCCCGCAATGCAGAACTCGAACAGCAACGAGACTTTCAAACCGCCAACGAAGCCGCCTTGCACCTGCGCGAGGTCTACGATCAAGTCCAGGAAGATGCCAAGGCCTTTCGGGAAAGCAACACCTCAGCGACCGGCCAGCTCGCCAATCCTCCCTTTCCTGAATGGAAAGCTCGCCTCGATGAGCTCGCAAGTCAAACCAAGCTAGAGACCGCAAGCAGCACTCTGCCCCAGTTGCGTCAGTTGGCAACCGAGCTCGATCAATACCTCAACGGCTATGCTGCCGTGCGAGGCTACCAAGAGCATCGCAAGGAGCTCGAAGGCCAAATCGCCGAGCTGGTGCGGGCTCCGAATTCGGTTGCCAGTGGAGTCGTGACCAAAGCTCGCAAAGAGCTCGAATTTGCCGACGTGAAATTCCGCAACGGAGACTTGGACCTCATCGAGCAAATGCGAGGCTTTGAGCCCATGCTTCGCGACGCAAACAAGTTGATCGAAGCTGAGAAAAAACGGATCGAAGAGCAGACCAAATTCCGTCGCATGGTACGTCAGGTCATAGCGACCATCTCGAGCCTCTTCGGGCTCTTGCTCGCTGGAATCCTTTGGTTCTTCCATCGCAAACGCAAACCCGCGATGGACCAGGCCGTCGAGAACCTCAAGCAGCGCGAGGAATCGGTCGCTAAGGAAACCGAGGGGCTCGATCAGCTCTTTACCCAAAGCGGCGATTTGCTCGGCTCCCGCGAACGGATCAAAGAACGCGGTTATACCGGGAAAACAAAGACCCTCGGAGAAGGAACACTCGGTGATATCGACGATCTATTCATCATGTCCAAGGAAGCCAGACGGGTGATCGGACAAGCCAAGGAACTTGTCTACCCGCCCGGCGTATGGGAAAAAATTATCAATAACTTCAGCGCCGGCCCGTATGAAGAATCGATCCGTCAATTGTCAGGCAAACCCCTTAAATTCAACAAGTCGACAGGGATTCCGACCATCGCCATGGAAATCCTGCGCGAGCGGGCACTCGAAACCGGAGAAGAGCCACCCAAAGAAGTCCCCGACGAAGTGGTGATGACCTTCGATGAGATCTTTGAGGCCATCCAGGGCAAGCGCAAGCGAGCCAGCGAAATGCTCAAGGTCATCGACTACTCTTTGACAGGCGTCAACGACGAACTCGATCGATGCCAGTCCGAACTCCAAAAGATGGTCAACCAAGAACGACGATTGTCGGAGCTGGCCGAAGACAATTTCTTTCCCGTCCCAAGCTACTTCGAAGCCCTGATCCCCTCGATCCAAAAGGATCTTGGCGAAGCCGAATCCCTTTCGACCCACGATGCAGTATCGGCCATGCAGGGACCGGCCGAATCCGCTTCGAGGAAATTGGCCCAAGGAATGAAGCTCGGCTCGATGATCGCCGAGTACCGAGGCAAGTACTTCGACCAACTCAAGACCACTTCGGAAGCCCTGCGAGCCATGGGGTATACCACCCATTGGATCGACGCCGATTTGCATGAGCGATCTGCGCATGCCAACGAGCTTTTTGAAAAAGCGACCAAGCAATCGATCGCCGAGCAGATCGACGCGTTTGGTTTGTCCATGGACGCCCTGCAAGAAAAAGCCAAGCAAGCCTTGAGCCTAGCCAAACACCTCAAAGAACAAACCGAACCGAAACTCTCCGAGTTGCCCGGACTCATCAAGAGCAACCGAAGCGAGTTGTCCAAGTCGCTGCGGTTGCCAGAGAACCAAGTGCTCATCGAAGGCCGATTCAATCCCGACGATGCGGCCGTCATGGCCCGCAAGAATCTCGAAGCCGCATCGACTCTTTTGCTGCAAGGTAAAGTCGAGGCTTGCCGGGCTGCACTCAGCGGCTGCGAAGCCGAGGTCGACAAGGCCAAGTCTTGGATGGATGCCTCGAAGGCGACCGTCAAGGAGTTCGACCAAACGCTCAGGCTCGAACGCTCAAGACTCGACGGCATGCTCGAACGATGCGGCAATCTGCTCGGAACGCTGCGGAACGTCGAACGCGATCATACCTCGGCGGCCTTGAGACTCGCCTATTCGGTCGTCGAAGAGCCCGCCAAGAGTTGGGCCAAGCCCGGGGCAGAACCCCTGCAGGATCTAGCCGCCAGCGAAGCGGTCCCCACTCAAGCCAACGCCACTCAAGCCAACCCCACACAAGTCAACTCCGGCCCTGGAGCATCCGCCAATGGCCAACAAGAAGACCAGCAACTCGGTGGATCGTTAGCCAATCAGCTTCTCGTGCGAGCCGAGTCGATGGCCCAGCAAGTCTCCAAAATGCATAACGATGCCCAAGCCCAGTACAGCCGAGGCGAGGTGCTTGGGGCGATTTCCACGGTGCGCGAAGCCAGTGCCTTGATCGCCGAAATCGATCGACGTTTGGTCCGAGTCGAATTCCACTTGCAGCACCTGGAGCGTTGCGTCGTCGAAAACCAGCAGCAACTCGAGAGTTCCGCTGCGGCCGCCCAGAGGCTCTTGGGGTACCAATCCGATCGGCTTGTCATGCTTCCGACGATCCGCCAGATCCAGGAGTTTGCCGAACATGTTGACCAAGTCCAATCGCAGGTTGCGACCAACACGCAGCGCACCAATCCGTTCGAGTTAGCCCAGGTGCTCATGCATTTCCAAAAGCGGATTGCCGAGCTCGAAGCGATGATAGTCGCCGACCATCAAGGGCATGCCGAGGCATCGAGGGCTGTCGACGGTGCGGTCCGTCAGTGGAGCGTGGCCAGGCAGTATGTCCAGCAGTCACGCACCGACAACATCCCCGACTCGCCAGCGACCAAGGAGGGGGTCCGCCGCGTCGATGTGCTTGAACAAGGGGTATTGGGAGTCCAGCAGCAGATCGAGGAGATCCACGGGGATTGGCATGCCGTAGGGCGTCGGGCCGCCGAGGTTCAATCCGATTTAGCGACGGTTTCGAAGAAGCTAAGTCAAGAGCTTCAAATGGGCAACAACGCGCTGCAGGAATTCCAAATGGCATCCGAGTCGGTCTACAATGCAGAGCATTGGACCGGACCTTGGGGGATGCGCATCGACGGTTCGCCGGGAGTAAGGCTTTTGGAGTCGGCCCGCACGCAACTTCAGGCCGGCAACTATGCGGCCGTTCTAGAGCTCTCGAGTCAGGCCAACCAAGCCGCCCAGATCGCCATCCAGCGCGTTGAGCGAGAGGTACAAAAGCGACGCATCGAAGAGCAGCAACGGACCGAGCGACTGCGTCGAGAGCGGATGGCCGCCGAAGCTGCCCGTACAGGGACCATCATCCTCGGTGGGGGAGGACCATCGTCCCGAGGGGGATCGATTTTCGGATCCGGGGGCACGTTTGGAGGTGGTGGACCCTTTGGCGGTGGTGGCGGGTCTTTTGGTGGTGGGGGCGGTCCCTTTGGCGGGGGCGGCGGAGGCGGCAACAATTCCGGTTTCGGCCGCTCGGGTTGGTAGCTAGTGCTAGTTGGCTCACGGGTCAAGGAAACCGCCTGGATACATTCCATAACACGATGGAGTTGGAATGTCTTTGGTTTTTACCAACCGTAGCATGGCCCTCCGAGGCCGTGCGTGTACTTAACGAATCGATCACGTCCATTTACAAACGGGTCGCAGCCCCGTTTTACGAGCCGAGAGGCGTTGCTGGTCTGATCAAAGCCCAGACGCATCATCCTGGCGAGCTAATTTAAATCGCCCAACCGCTTGCGCAGGTTGGCTCACAGGTAATGTAACCCGTGAGCCGCTTAGGCGCAAGCCGCGGGCGATTGCCATAAGCCCCGCACCGAATGGATGGTGCAATACCGCCGTGATCACCCACCTGCTGGTGCCCAAACGCAGCGTCCTGGCGGGCTGATTTAAATCGGCCCAACCGCTTGCGCTGGTTGGCTCACAGGTGATGTAACCCGTGAGCCGCTTAGGCGCAAGCCGCGGGCGATTGCCATAAGCCCCGCACCGAATCGATGGTGCTACACCGCCGTGATCACCCACCTGCTAGTGCCCAAACGCTGTGTCGATTTTTTGGCCGAACTAAATCCAAATGCGAGTGAAAAATTCCCGGATGTCAGAGCGAGGATTGGAATTGTGAGGACACCCATCGGAGTTCAAGATCACCATTTCACGATGCCTCTAGTAACCTTGTAACCGCCGACAATGGTCGAGCCACCATACTCCCGCGCTAATCGCATGAGCGATTGGTGAAACCCGCAATTCGGAAAAGCGGATTCCACTTTCGCAATCTCTGAGCGACTCAGGCCATTGCGGACCCAGCCCTTCGTCGCATCAATCCAATCGGCCTTTCGACAAGCCTCGATGAGTTCTTGGTGATCCCCTCGGTATCGAAATACCTTGTGATGCCAGTGGATAGCCCCGCGTAAAGCGTCCGGATCCAATCCCCAACCGTATTTCTGGTTGTCCTCAAGTGCAACAGCTTCGGAGGGTTCAAGATAGGCCAAGGCGCGATCCGTCCAAAGGCCTATGTCGTGATAGACGAATGCGGTCTCAACCAGCGGCTCGAGCTCCTGCGATTGATCGAGGAAGTGCATTGCATAAGTGATGGTGCGGTACACATGATTTCGGTATCCATCGTAGTCCTTGCCAATGATCGATCGGTAAGGTTCAAAAAGTGTCTCCACACGCAAGCGATTTTGTTGGATGATCATGTCAGGCATAGTTGGTCAACGGTCAAACACTCCTTAATCTTAAGGAATGACCGGCAGCATAAGCTTTTACCATTGGGCGTCAGAGCCAAATCCCACCTAGCAGGCCCAGTAGGATTCGAACCTACGACCTACGGATTAGAAATCCGTTGCTCTATCCAACTGAGCTATGAGCCCGAAACCTGCTGCTTGCTTCGCTAGTGTACCTTCGCATCCAGAAATAGAGAAGGCAAAGGACGAAAAGTGGTTCGCCCCGTCGAGGGATTCGGTACATTTTCTGATTTCCCAATCCCAAGTGTCCCTGCAGGACTTGCCCAATTGGGTTTCCGTTGCTAAGCTAGCCCCCCCTTGACTCATTCAAATTTTATACAAATTCCATCTGGACCTTTTCCACAGGGGTGTTTTTCGTGGGTGTAAAGAAAACAGGACGCGGGCGAAGGAAAATCGGGCGCAAGAAACGACGAATGCGAGCCCGGATCCGACATCGCAAGAAGTAGTTGTCGGGGTTTCGGCCCGAGACACCACAATTTCTAACCTATTGCCCCCGATCCGATCGGAGGGCTTCTAGCTATCGGGTCCTCCCGAAAGTGCCTATTGGAGTTCCGACGGATTTCCTGGAACCGTCCTATATCGTCTTTCGGCAATTTGCTTTACTGCTCTACCCCGAGAATTTACCGTCGTTGGTCTGAGGGGAACGCACTCACCTAGAAGCCGGTTCGGGGATCGGCGTCAAATAAGCTGACTCAATGAGCACCGGACTGTCGATCCGGAGCTTGTTTGGTGCTTTGGTCTCGTCCTTTGGATTTTCAACTGCGGCCTGTAGCGATCCTAGCCCTGAGATACTTGCCCTATGGGTACGAATCGCCGGTATAATCCGCACGAATAAATTGCCTAGTCGTCGCGGGTTCTCCATCTGGCCCTGGGTCCCCAACTGGCGATTTCGCCAATTTTGGACCGGTTTTCTTGAGGTTTTGACCCATTGTGAAACTATACTGTCTCTCCGTGCCGATGACCAAGCACGATACCAGGGATTCTCTTATGGGGCTTTTAATGGGGCTTAACGTGCAAGTTTCAAACGTTTCCAAAGTGCAACCGAGCCGAGTTTCTCTCGCGATTCGGTTGGTGTTCGTTGGTATCTTGGCTACGTTGGACGCGGGTAGCACTGGCCAAGCTCAGGATTCAATAAACACCCAGAACTCAAGCTCTCGAGACAGCGGCTTGGGACTTGCCGGCCGTAAGCTTGCCGACGGTGTTTTGACCGTCATTCCGCCGGACCAGAACGCCGAGGATACGGCACTGGGACCTTTTGACCTGGAGTTCGTCGCCAAGCATCCGGAGCTCAACTGGACTGGTCCCGACTTCCCCAACAACCAACCGAATTTTGCGTCTCCGGCTGAGACCTTGGTTTACCAATCCAAAAACGTGACGTTTCGTCATCCGGTGTGGGGTTTGGAGTTCGCCTTCAAGCCCATGCGACTTATCGACGTGGACATTCCCAATGCGACGGGAGTCATGGAGAAAAAGACGGTTTGGTACTTGGTCTATCGTATCCGATACACGGGAAATGATCTGCAACCTGCGATAAAAGACCTTTCGGATTCCGAAGCGGTCCCAGGGGAGCCCAAACGAGTTCAGTACGACTCGGTTCGGTTCATTCCTCGCTTTACGCTTCTTTCCAAGGAACTCCGATTGGCCATGGATTCCCAGATCCTCATGCCAGCCGTCCAAGCCATCGCGGCCCGCGAACGCGTACCGGGCGGTCGATTGGTCGACCCCATCGAGATCGCTCGTCAGGAATTGCCTGTGAGCAAAGGGGGAGACGACGGGAGCGTTTGGGGTGTCGCGACTTGGACCGACGTCGATCCTCGCTTGGATTTTTTCGCGGTCGACGTCCGGGGCCTGACGAACGCTTACCAGATCCAGGTCGATTCTGGGGACGAAAAGAAGTACCTGCGCCGAACCTTGAGGGTCTACTTCTGGCGTCCAGGCGATGCTCTCGATGTGGCCAGGGACCGGATCTACCTCGGTCCTCCAGCTTACCAAGACCCAGCTCGCGTGAACTATTATCTCCAGCAATTTGGACTCAAAGAACGCCTTGATTATCAGTGGATTTACCGCTAAAATCCCCGACCCAGTCCAGCGGCAGTTGGCCCGGACAGAGCGAACGTATCGCATAACACCGACGAATCAACCCAGTAAACGATCGATCACGAACCATGGCACACAAAAAAGGACAGGGCTCCACACGGAACGGACGCGACTCGAACGCACAGCGTCTTGGAGTCAAGAAATTCGGCGGTGAGCTTGTAGGTCCAGGCAATATCTTGATCCGCCAATGCGGAACCAAGTGGCATCCGGGCCGCAATGTTGGCATGGGAACCGATTACACCATCTTCGCGTTGGTCGATGGCAACGTGTACTTCGATCGAGAAGGCCGTCGGATCAACGTCAAGCCTTTGGCGAACTAGAGCGTCCTCTCCGCGTACTTGCTGGAGGCAGCCGCTATGTTTGTCGATCGTGTTGAAATCGAAATCATTGCGGGCAAAGGTGGTGATGGCTGCATGGCCTTTCGCCGCGAAAAGCATGTCCCTTTCGGGGGGCCTTGCGGCGGCGATGGAGGTAACGGCGCAAGCGTGGTGATCCGCGCCAAATCGGGGGTCAACTCCCTGGTCTCTTTTGCTCACCAACGCCATTGGCGAGCCGATCACGGATCGCCAGGACTAGGATCGGATTGCCACGGTCGAAGCGGCAAAGACTTGGTTTTGAACGTCCCCCCAGGAACTGTTCTGATCGACAAAGAGACCGGCCTGGAACTCCGGGACTTGGTCAACGACGGCGATGAGATCGTCGCCGCACGAGGAGGAAGAGGAGGCTGGGGAAACACCCACTTCAAAGCCTCGACCAATCAGGCCCCTCGCGAAACGACCTCCGGCGGCCTCGGCGAATCCAGGCGGCTGATCCTCGAGCTCAAATCGATCGCCGATGTTGGACTCATCGGAATGCCCAATGCCGGCAAGAGCACGATGCTCTCAAGGCTATCTCGCGCTCGGCCTGAAATCGCCGACTATCCGTTTACGACCAAGTTCCCGAATCTTGGCCTCGTCCAATCCGACATGGATCGCACCTTTGTTCTTGCAGATATCCCTGGGTTGATCGAAGGTGCAGCTGAAGGGCATGGCCTCGGCCACGATTTCCTCCGACACATCATGCGAGCAGGGATCCTTGTCCATCTGGTGGAACCATCCCCGATGGATCAAACCGACCCGATCGCCAACTACAAGACCATCCGCAACGAACTTGCCCACTACAGCCAAGAGCTTGCGCAACGTCCTGAAATCGTCGTGGTGACCAAAGCCGAGCTCCCCGATGCGGCCGATGTCCATGCCGCTTTGTCCAAAGAACTCGGTCGCGACGATATCCACCTAGTCAGCGCCGTGACCGGCTCGGGTCTGCGGCAACTTGTTCTGCGTATCGCTGATCTGTTAGCGGAGTACCGTTCCGCCACGAAATGACCTGCAAGCGATATGATTCTTGTCGACATTGGTAACAGCGGTCTACGGGCTTGCCACAGCAACTGCGATCATCCTGTGGATTACGAACGAGCCAAAATCTATGGTCCGGTCGTAAAACTCTCTTGGAGCTCCATCGGGCAACAGATCGATAAGTACCGTCCTGAACCCACCGAATCCGAGCATCGCCGATGGGTGCAGATCGGAGACGACGAAGGCTACGATTGGTTGGTCCGCCAAGTCATCGGCCAGGATCATCGTCACGACGCCGGTGCATGGCGCATCGCAAGCGTTAATCGCAATGCCTTGGAGCGGCTCTTGAGAGCCATCGACAAGTATTCCAAGCAACCCAACTCCAAGACGCCAATCGACTTCCAGGTCATCGACTACCGGAACGTTGGGATCGATGTTCAAGTCGACTATCCCGAGAAGGTCGGCATCGACAGACTCCTGGCCGCACGCGCAGCGTTGGCCTCGGCGAAATGCACGCCGGTGATTGTCGTCCAAGCTGGCACGGCCCTGACGGTCGACTGGGTGGATCACCAAGGACGCTTCCAAGGTGGCTCGATTCTGCCAGGCGCAGGGCTTGCCCTGCAGTACCTTGCTGCCGGTACCGATCAGTTGCCGTGGCTCCCGGCCGATTCGATCGATGGACTCCCGAGGTTGCCCGGAAAAAATACCGAAGAGGCCATCGCTGCCGGGGTCCATGCCTCGCTCGTCGGAGGGGTGGGGTACTTGGTCGAACGGTACCGCAAGGAGATCGGAGGCAAGGCCCGCGTCCCGGTGGTGATCTCCGGTGGGGATGGACGCTTGGTCCATGCGCATATCGGACCACCTGCGACCTATGTCGAGAATCTGGTCTTAGTCGGCTTGGCCCTGTGTGACCCGCTGTGAAACGCCGAAAGAGTGTAGCCCTGCTGATCGAGACCTCGAATGCTTATGCCAGAGGATTGCTCGAAGGGATCGTCAAGTACCATCGCGAGAATGACGCTTGGTCGATTTACCTTCCCGAGCAAGAGCGTGGTGCGGATCCTCCGTTTTGGCTGACAAGTGCGCGCATCGACGGTGCGATCGCAAGGATCGAGACGGATCGAATCGCCAAAGCCGTATCGAGCTTGCAGGTGCCGGTTGTGGATGTCAGTTCGGCACGCCGAGTCGCGAATATTCCTTGGATCGAAACCGACGATCAAGCGATCGCCAAACTCGCATTCGATCATCTCCACGAGCGAGGATTCAGGAGCTTTGCGTTCTGTGGTCCCAAAGGATTGAATTGGTCGCGTTGGAGGCAAGAGGCCTTTGTCGCGTGCTGCAAGATCGCTGGATTCGAATGTTCGCTGCATCAAACTCCATCCTTGTTTCGTAAAACCAGCCCTGCAAGTACGTCGATCGAACTGGCCGATTGGTTGGCGAAACTTCCTAAACCTCTCGGGTTGTTCTGCGCTTATGACATCACAGCGCAGGTCGTTTTGGACCATTGCCGAAATCAGAGCATTGCAGTTCCCGAACAGATCGCCGTCATCGGTGTCGATAACGATCCAATCCTGTGCGAATTGGCGAGACCTTCGCTCACGAGCATCGCACCCGATGCGATCGGAGCCGGGTACTTTGCGGCCCAGTGGCTAGATCAAGCGATGGCCGATCGCAGGCGGGTCCAGCCAACAGGATTCACCACCCCCTTTCGATTGATGCCACCTTTGGGGTTGGTGCTTCGCCAATCGACCGATATCACCGCGGTGGACGACCCACTGATCGCCAAGGCGATCCAGTTCATCCGCGATCATGCTTGCGATGGAATCCAGGTGACCGATGTGCTAAAGCATGTCGCGCTGTCGCGCCGCATGCTCGAAACCAGGTTTTGCACCGCAATCGGCAAAACGCCCCATGCGATGATTTCGATGATTCGATTGTCTAGGGCCAAGGAACTATTACAGCAGACCGATCTGTCGGTCGATGCGATCGCCGAGAAGGCTGGCTTTCAGCATGCCGAGTACATGAGCGCAGCGTTTCGCAAAGCCTTCGGAGAACCGCCCGGGCGTTACAGGCGTCAACTCAAGACTTTACAATAGATCCAATCGCTACAGATTGAACCCTGTCCCTTTATTTACGGCAATCCACAGAGTTTGACTTTCGAAACCCAAACTCGAACTATATCATCGCGCAAGCTATCGTTGTCCAACCAATGACTTTGCAATCACCGTCTTAGCATTCCGACCCCAACGACGCATGATTACCACGATCAAGCCCCATTTTTTGTTGTTCTGCGAAGGCACAGCGGGACAGGCGTTCGGTTTTCCCGAAGACGATGCAAGCCGATGGAGATTCGTCCTGGAAAACGTCGAAAACGGACTTAAAACAGAAGCCTGGGACCATGAACCAATCCTCCACCCCGATCGCATCTCGCTCATGGCCGTGATCCGGGGGCTCGAAGCCCTCGATCAACCGAGCAAAGTGACCTTGATCACCACGAATCGCTACGTGGCGCGCGGTCTACAGTACGGGCTGGTCGAATGGCGAGAAAACGATTTCTGCTGGGAACACTTCGGCTCGATCCAACCGATCCGAAATCAAGACCTCTGGCGACGTGTCGATATCGCCCTGCGGTACCACGAAGTGACCTGCCGCTGGATGGCTTATGATTCCCAACAAGACCCTATCGATGGTGACCGTCGCGATGTGCCCGTCGAGACAAGCACAGCCGGACACTATCCCAGTGGCAATGGGGCTCGCGTTGAGTCCCGTTCGTTCTCAGCGATGCTCGCACCTCCTGAGGCGATACGATCGCTACAGACGGTGCAGGTCGCTTCTGCTGGATACTCGGCTCCGAGCGACTCAAACGACTCACACGACTCAAAAGATCCTAGGGGTCACATGGATGCACAAGAGACCTCGAGTCGGATCGATTGGAGCGGCATGCCAGGTCGCTGGATCTGGCGACTTGTGCTGCGCACCGATTCGCTCCTGGTCGACACCCTGAGATCGATGCTGATGCTCGATCCGAAACCCGATCGCTTTCGAGCTAGACACTAGCATCCATCCAACCAACCGGAGTATCGGGAAACGTGACTGAACCAGTCGATCCTTCCACCGTCGAATATTGGCTTACCGATTTCGATCGCTACTTATTCGGTTCGGGGAACCATTGGAAACTCTACGAGAAGCTCGGCGCGCATCCTCGTAGAGTCCAGGACCAACAGGGGGTGAATTTCGCGCTCTGGGCTCCCAACGCACAAAGTATTCAGGTCGTCGGCGATTTCAATCATTGGGACGGACGTGCGCACACGATGCGCAAGCAGATTCCGTCGGGTGTCTGGGAGCTCTTCGTGCCGAACGTCCAAACCGGTATGAACTACAAATACCGAGTTCGATCCCTCGACGGACGTGTCATCGATAAAGCGGATCCGTTTGCTTTTTATTCTGAGGTCCCACCGCGAACCGCCTCAATCGTCCACTCGCTCTCCTACCAGTGGAATGACGCAAGTTGGCTCGATGAGCGTGCGCAGAATCGAATCCTTCAGAAGCCCATCTCGATCTACGAGGTCCATTTGGGGTCGTGGAGAAAGTGCCAGTCGACCAACCACGGTTGGCTCAACTACCGCGAGTTGGCCCACCAACTGGTCGAGTATTGCCAACAGATGGGATTTACCCACTTAGAACTCCTGCCGATTTCCGAGCATCCTTTCAGCGGATCTTGGGGGTACCAGACGACCGGCTATTTCTCGGCCACGAGCCGCTACGGAACCCCCGAAGACTTCATGTACTTTGTGGACCACTGCCATCAAAACTCTATCGGCGTGATCATCGATTGGGTACCGGCACACTTCCCCAAAGACGCCCTGGGCTTGTACCGCTTCGATGGCAGCGCTCTTTACGAGCACGAGGACCCTCGCCAAGGTGAGCATCCCGACTGGGGAACGATGGTCTTCAATTACGGACGTCATGAGGTCCGTAACTTTTTGATCTCCAATGCCCTCTTTTGGTTCGATCGATTCCATATCGATGGACTTCGAGTCGACGCGGTCGCTTCGATGCTCTACCTCGATTACTCTCGCAATCCAGGGGATTGGGTCCCCAACGAATTCGGCGGCCGTGAGAACCTCGATGCCGTTCACTTCCTGCGCGAGTTCAATCGCCAAGTGCACTCAGATTTTCCAGGCGTTCTGACGATCGCCGAAGAGTCGACGGCCTGGCCCGGCGTGAGTCACCCGGTGGACGTCGGCGGTCTAGGATTCTCGATGAAGTGGAATATGGGTTGGATGAACGACACGCTGCGCTACATGCGCCGCGATCCCGTCCATCGCAAACACCACCAAAACGATCTGACTTTCAGCCTGATCTATGCCTACTCGGAGAATTTTCAACTCCCCCTCTCGCACGATGAAGTGGTCCACGGCAAAGGTTCCTTGATCGGACAAATGCCAGGCGACCTTTGGCAAAAGTTCGCGAACTTGCGTCTGCTCTTCTCCTACATGTGGACCCATCCGGGCAAGAAGATGCTCTTCATGGGCGGGGAACTGGCCCAGTGGCATGAATGGAACTACGATGGCCAACTGCAATGGGAACTGCTCCAATGGCAAACCCATGCAGGAATCCAACAGACCCTCGCCGATCTGAACCGATTGCTCATCGACGAAAAGCCTCTCCATCAACTCGATTTTAGCGGCGAGGGATTCGAATGGATCGATTGCCAAAACGCCCACGAAAGCGTTCTTGCTTTCCTTCGCAAATCGCATGACCAAGGCCAATCCGAGCACCTGCTCGTGTGCTTGAACTTCACCCCGGTGGTCCGTCCCTATCGCATGGGGGTTCCCCAAGCTGGCGAATACGTCGAGATCTTCAACAGCGATGCGGCCAAGTACGGTGGCTCAGGGGTGACGAATCAAGGCCCCTTGCATGCCGATGGCCAAATTCCCTACCATGGCCAAGTCGCTTCGCTCGAACTGACGCTACCCCCTCTGGGTGCGGTGATCCTTAAACCGGCTTTGCGGCGGAATTAATCCCTTCAACCAATCGCTTCAGAAACGGACGAACTTGGCTGCGAGCTAATTTGCTTGCGAGCTAATTTGGCTGCGAGCATCCAAGAGCTTTTGGATCTCTTGACGCATCGTCGAGCGTGCAAATTCGTCGGCCGCGAGCATTTGGGGATCCGAACCATCGCCAAGGTTCTTCTTGCCGATCACCAAGCGGCCGTTGACGGCCACGACATCGTCTCGCATCCCGGTCGCTTTGACTTTGACGGAATGCTCGTCGGATTTGTCCCACTCGACCGTGACGGTCAGGACTTGGCCCGGTTGCATGAAATCAGCGAACTTGACATTGCGGACCTCGTCGAGGGTCAGCATCGAGTGCTCGAAGTTATCGGTCGCATGGATCAGCCACATCGAAGCTTGAAACAGAGCCTCGAGCATCATCACTCCGGGCATGACTGGAAAAAGTGGGAAGTGGTCCCGTAGGTAATCCTCGTCTTTGTGGAGCTGGCGAGTTGCGACGATCCGTTTCCCTGGGATCAATTCGATGATTTGGTCCAATTGCCGATAACGCATGGCTGTAAGTCTATCCTTTCGCTGGTTCCAAAGCCGCAAGCAGGCTCGCAATCAAATGCTCGGCACTCTGGAGTGCTTGCTCCTGCGATTCTCCAGCCTTTTCTAAACATCGAACGATCGCCGATCCGACGATCAGTCCGTCACAGACCGGCGCGAGCAATTTGACATGCTCGGGCTTGGAAATACCAAAACCGATGCAGATTGGCAAGCTCGTTCGCTCTTTGATCCAGCCGACTCGATCGACCAAGTCGGCTGGCAGTTCGGTTCGCTCCCCGGTGATTCCCGTGACGCTCACGAAGTAAAGAAAGCCACTCGAAGCCTCTGCGATCCGAAGGGCTCGCTCCGGAGGGGTCGTCGGCGTGACCAATTGGACCAGATTGAAGTCGTGCTTGCGACAGAGCTGGGATAGAGTCTGGCTCTCTTCGACCAGCAGATCTGGAACAATCACGCCGCTAAAACCAGCCTGCTTGGCCGCTTGGATGAAACCCTCCTGGCCCTGCCTGTGGATGATGGCATAAGAGACCATCGCCACCAGAGGCATCTTGCGCTCCGAGCGGTCGCTTTGGATTTCGTCGAAGATCTGCTGGAGCTTGAGCTTGTTGCCCAAGGCTCGGGTGTAGGAGGCTTGGATCACCGGCCCGTCGGCGATCGGATCGCTGTAGGGGAACCCGACTTCGGCCATCGAACATCCGAGCGCTTCGAGTCTCCGTAGGACTTTGGAGGTGAAAGCCATGTTCGGATCTCCGGCGGTGATAAAAGGCATGAACGCCTTTTTACCAGAGCCTTTTAGCCTCTGAAACAGTTCATCGATCGCAGTCATACTCAGCGCATTTCGTTGGGGTGGAAGGAGAGGCGTGTGAGGATGGAATTACCATTCCTGGCCGCGGAGCCGAGCCAGTTCGGCGGCATCTTTGTCGCCGCGTCCCGATAGGCAGATGACCAAGTGTTGATCTCGGGACATGGTCTTGGCGATCTGTGCGGCCTTGGCCAACGCATGGCAAGTTTCCAGGGCTGTGAGGATCCCTTCGTTGCGTGCCAAAAGGTCGAATGATTCGATCGCTTCGTCGTCGCGACACGAGGTGTACTCGACGCGCTTGGTGTCTTTCCAATAAGAGTGCTCTGGGCCAACCCCTGGGTAGTCCAAGCCGGCCGAGATCGAGTGAACATCGCTGGTCTGGCCGTCATTGTCCTGCATGACATAGCTGTAGGAACCGTGGAGAACTCCCGGGGATCCATACGTCAATGGCGAGGCATGTTCGCCCGATTGCTGCCCACGGCCACCGGCCTCGACGCCAATCAAGCGGACGCTCGTGTCCTGAACAAAAGGATAGAACATCCCAGCCGCATTGCTGCCGCCTCCGACGCAAGCGACGATCGCATCGGGCAAACGTCCTAGGCTCGTCAAGCATTGCTCACGGCATTCCTTGCCGATGACGCTTTGGAAATCCCGAACCATCTGAGGGAATGGATGGGGCCCGATGACCGAGCCGATGATGTAGTGGGTATGCTCGACGCTCGACATCCAGTCCCGCATCGCTTCGTTGACGGCATCGCGAAGCGTTTTCGATCCACTCTCGACAGGTCGGACCTCGGCCCCCATAAGACGCATGCTAAAGACGTTGGGCTTCTGCCGACGGACGTCCTCGGCCCCCATGTACACCACACAAGGCAAACCGAAGTGAGCACAAGCCGTCGCGCTGGCCACTCCGTGTTGACCGGCTCCGGTCTCGGCAATCACTCGCGTCTTTTTCATTCGGAGCGTAAGCAACGCTTGTCCGAGAGTGTTGTTGATCTTGTGCGCACCGGTGTGATTGAGATCCTCTCGCTTGAGCCAAATCTGAGCTCCGCCGAGCAGACCACTGAGCCGCTTGGCATGGTACAGAGGCGAAGGCCTTCCGACGAAGCGATGGAGCAACTCGTCGAGTTCGGCTTGGAAGTCCGGATCCTTGCGAGCCTTCTGGTACTCCTCGACAAGCTCCTCCAATGCCCTCGTAAGGGTCTCGGGAACGTAGCGGCCACCGAATTCCCCAAAACGCCCCGAGGCATCAGGGACCTGCATCGAAGCAGATGTTGTCGGATTGCTAGATGGGCTCTTGGGATCTACGATCTTCGGAGCGGTTGAATCGATGGTGCTCATCGAGGTTTCCTATCGGAATGAGGTTCGAACTCTTGGTGGTATTGTCGATGCCCGGGAAAACCGGTCAAGCGACGAAAGTCGTTGTCGACGCTCTCAGGCGACGAATTGAATCAGTTGGCTGTAGGCCCAAGCAAGCTTTTTTGCCGCTTGGTCGATTTGTTCGCTTGTATTAAATCTACCTATGCCGAAGCGAAGGCTGCACCTTGCTTGGTCTTGGCTCAATCCAATCCCCGTCAATACATGGCTCGGGTGGGGTTCTGCGGCCGTGCAAGCCGACCCGCTACTGACGGCCAATCCTGGGACCTTGAGCATCAGCGATTGCCCATCGACGCCGGGGAACTGAACATTGAGGTTTCCCGGCAGGCCGTAAAGTTCTTTCGGATCGGTCGGAAAATCCTTGTTCCAAGCCGGACCGTTGAGGCGCAGTCCGGGAATCGAAGACCGAAGTTTCTGCCAGAGTTGATCTCGGAGCGCATAGATTCGGGGCATTTCCGACTCGAGCGACTCCGAGGCGATCGCAAGGGCTCGGGCCATCCCGACGATCCCGCTCGTATTGAGTGTCCCGGAGCGAAGGTTGTTCTGCTGACCACCCCCGACGATCAGGGGAGTGAGCATCAAATCCGGATCGGTCATGAGCAACCCACCGACCCCTTTGGGGCCGTAGAATTTATGCGCCGAGAAGCTGACCAAGTCGGCTTGGAGCGAAAGTTCACCGAGAGGTACTTTCCCAATCGCTTGGGTCGCGTCGAGGTGCAGAATCGCGCCGTGGGCTCGGCACAAATCTGCAATAGGACGCATATCCTGAAGTGTTCCGATTTCATTGTTGCCCAGCAAGATTGAGACCAAGCAAACCTCGTCATCGATCGTCTCCTTGAACGCATCGATATCGATACGACCGATGTGAAACGGACGCTCTGGTACGGATGGATCGTGGTGGTCGTGGGTAATCGGATCGAGGCTTTGTACGAGAAAACCTTGGCGAGCGAGTTTTCTCGCGCAATCGAGAACTGCCCGATGCTCCAGTTTGCCGACCAGGATCCGTCGACGTTTTTGCCTCGGGTGCAAGGCGACTCCGAAAAGGGCCAAGTTGATGCTCTCGGTCGCACCGCTGGTCAGAACCAGTTGGCCGCCACTAGCACCGAGCAGACCGAGCATCTGCTCTTTGCATTCTTGGATCATCGCGGCAATTCGCCGACCTGGCTCATGGGTGATGCTGCCGGCGTTGGCATACTCGGATCGCATCAGCGGCAACATCGCTTCGATCACGCGAGGATCGACGGCAGTCGACGCATGGTTATCGAGGTAGATTTCGTCGTTTGGGGGATGTTCCGACACAGCAGTCCACAGGGTTTCGAACAGGGGACGCGCGTCCCCCTAGAAGTTAGCTAAAGAGAGTATAACCCGGAATGGGGGGCAGTCTCGCAACCAAAAACGTTGAAACGCCCTGGATAGTATAGGACTTTTTCAAGGATTGGTCGGTTTTTCCGGACGCACTCCGTTAAGGGTCGTTGGAAACACCGCTATTCGCAAGTAGGATTTCCACGGGGTGCGTCGTACACTTTTTGGAATGGATTTGATCAATCTAAATGCCGGAGCGATTTTCGGAGACATTGTACCGCTGGGTTCCTGCCATCGGCTCTCTGCGAGGTTACAGCACCTCGATGTTCCGACGCGATTTTTTTGCTGGAATCACCGTTGCAGCCGTGGCCGTTCCACAAGCCATCGCGTATGCGAAGATCTTTGGGATGCCCGCCGAGATGGGGCTATATACAGCGATCGTGATGACGACCGTCGGGGCGATGCTGGATTCCTCTCGGCAATTGATCAATGGCCCGACGAATGCCATTTCGATCGCCATGCTCAGCGCCCTGGCTAGCATCGACGGGGATGAAAGGCGACGCAGTGCAGCGATATTGATGGCCCTTTTGGTAGGGTTGATCCAAACGGCGATTTCCCTGGGGCGCTTTGGCGACCTCTCGCGTTTCATTTCCAAAGCGGTGATCGTCGGCTTTACCCTTGGAGCTTCGATTCTGCTCCTGATGGACCAACTCAAGAACTTATTAGGACTGCAGGTGGCGACCGATCCGCACGATCATTTCTTGGTCCGTTTTTGGAAAACCATCAGCGCCTCGGATGGCATCCATGCGCCGACGCTCTACGTCGCTCTAGCGACCTTGGCAATCGCACTTGCCATACGCTGGATCAACCGCCGCTTTTCGGTCTGGCTTCCGGAGTTTCTCATCGCATTGGTTGCCGTCTCGATCGGGCTCTACTGGATCGATCCCTCGGGAGGATCCAACGTCAAGCTCACCGAGAACATCCCAAGAAAACTGCCATGGTTTTCCTTGCCGGTTTGGGATTGGACGATGGTCCGAGAGCTTTCGGGAAGCGCCCTTGCAATCGCCTTCTTGGGAGTCCTTGAAGCCATGGCGATGGCCAAATCGATCGCGGCCAAGACGGGTGAAAAACTCGATATGAACCAACAATGTTTGAGCGAGGGATTGGCCAATACCGTCGGCAGTTTCTTCAACTGCTTCCCTGGCTCTGGATCTTTGACTCGCACCTACATCAACCACAGTTCCGGGGCCGCGACCCAATGGTCGGGGGTGATCAGCGCCGCGGGTGTCGCCGCGACGATCCTGTTGTTTGCCCCCTTTGCCTCCTACATCCCTCGCCCTGCCTTGGCCGCCATCCTGGTCCTAACGGCCTTTCGTATGACCGAGGTCGCGGCCCTGAAATACATCGTCAAAGCGACACGCTTCGATGCTTGGATCCTGGCCATCACGGCCCTCTCGGCGATCTTGGTCTCCGTCGAATTCTGCATCTTGATCGGCGTGGCTCTGTCCTTTGCCCTCTACATACCAAAAGCAGCGAAAATCTCGCTGACCGAACTGGCCGTTACGACCGATCGGGTGATCCGAGAAGTCCAGCCCGATGACCCTCGATGCTCTCTGGTACGTATCTACAACCTCGAAGGGGAGCTTTTCTTCGGTAGCTCCCCAGATTTCGAAAACTTGATCGAATCGATCCAACAGCAGGTCGAACCGAGCTGGAAGGTGATCATCCTCCGGCTCAAACGCGCTCGAAACCCTGACTCGGTCTGCATGCAAATCCTCGAGCAATTCATCCGACGTATGCACGCTCAAGGTGTCACGGTGATGCTCAGCGGTGTCGACCAAGAAATTCTCAAAGTACTGGCAAATGTCGGTATCCTCGAACTCATCGGCGCCTCGAATGTCTTTCGCGAGGAATCCGAAATCTGGGCCAGTACCATCCAAGCCCTCAAAGCCGCCTATGCCTTGCTCGGCTCGCAACGATGCAAGCACTGTCCAAACCACCCCGGGCAACTCGATGCGTCCGACTGGTCCTACATGATCTGAGCCCTTTTGGTTGCTTGATGCTTTCCCCAAGGCTATGCTATAAGACCCCCCCTGGCCTAGACTTCCTAGGCACCACCCCCTGAACTCTCCGGCCGTCAATCGTCTCTCTGCGCTATGGACACAACCCTGTTTCGACGCATCGCATTGGCCTGGACGCTGACGATCCTTCTTGCGCCCCTTGCCGTCGCGCAGATCGATTTCAACAAGCAAGTCCGACCGATTCTTGCAAACCACTGCCTCCAATGCCACGGACCGGATTCCCAGAATCGGCAAGCCGACCTGAGACTCGATACCGAAACCGAAGCGAAACGATCGGCCATCCTCGCCGGCCAAGCCGATCTGAGCCCCTTGGTCCAACGGATCGAATCGGACGACCCCGATACGCTGATGCCTCCGGGCCACCTGGGTAAACCCCTCTCTGCCGACCAGCGGTCGATTCTCAAAGACTGGATCGCCCAAGGTGGCAAGTACGCCGACCACTGGGCCTTTTCACCGATCGGTCATTCCCAGGAACTCCTCAAGCAAGTCACCGATCAGGGCAACAGCAACGAACACCCCATCGATCGCTTTGTGAAACATTCGCTGAACAAGGCTGGGCTGAAGCTCTCATCGGCATTGCCCACCGAAGCCTTCATTCGACGCGTTTGCTTTGACCTTACGGGTTTGCCCCCAACCCCGAACGAACTTGCCGAATTGCTCGCCGATCCCTCATCCGAGTCGATCTCAAAGTGGATCGACAAACTATTGCAGTCACCTCGCTACGCCGAGCGATGGGGGAAACACTGGCTGGATATCGCTCGCTATGCCGATACGCACGGAGGTGCGGCGATCGGCTTTACGAGCTTCCCGTTCTCGTACACCTACCGTGACTACGTGATCGGCGCTTTCGAACGGGACTTGGCCATGGACCAATTCATCGTCGAGCAAATTGCCGCCGACCAATTGGACCGACCCGAAAAGGATCCGAGCCTCGCAGCCTTGGGGTTCCTGACCGTGGGAATGCAGTTTCGCAACTACCACGACACCATCGATGACCGAATCGATGTCATCACCCGGGGACTTATGGGGCTGACTGTCACATGCGCACGATGCCATGACCACAAATTCGATGCGATTCCGACGGCCGATTACTATGCCCTCTACGCATCGATCGCTCCGAGCAACGTTCCGGAAACTCTACCGGTCATCGGCCCGGTAGCCGACGCGAATGCTCGTGCCGAGTATGAGAAACAACTCGCAACCCTCAGACACGAGCATCGGCAATTTGCTCGCGAACAAAACGAGGTGATGCGCAGTCGACTCCGAATGCAAACCGGCATGTACCTTGCCGAAATCGCCAAAGGTGCCGTCGAACAGGATCTGGCGACGAACTTCCTCTCCTACCGCACCGATGACGTCCGACCGATGATCCTCAACCGGTGGCTCAAGTACCTCAACGAATTGCCCAAAGACGATCCGGTGTTCCACTTCTGGTTCGAAGCGCGATCCTGGGGCCAGCTTTCCGATGAGGAATTCCAAACGCGAAGCGATCAATTGGTCGCGAAACTCAACGCGGATCTGCAAGCCTCTGGCCAAACCCCCGATAAATTCTACGGACTTCGGAATGAAACGCCCCGTTGGAACCCTCTGGTCACCGAGGCAATCGCTCAAAAGAAACCCAAGTCGATCGCCGAGCTGGCCGCCATCTACGGAGATCTGATGGCCGATCATCACAAGCAATGGCTCAGTGCAATCCTTCAAACCTCCCTCGAAGCCGCTCCGGGAACGACCGTCCTACCAGACGATCATCCAGAACACCAAACCATCAATAGCCCTTCGCATCGGCAACTCCGAAACCACCTCTACGGACGCGGTACTCCCTTGGACCTGTCCGAAGAGGAATCCTCAAAACTGACGAATCGAACCATCGCCGACATGATCAGCGGGAAACGAGGGGCCATCCACCAACTGAACCTCGCCTCGGCAGGTGCTCCACCGCGTGCGATGGTCCTCGATGAAACGACCGACCCCCAAGAACAACATATCTTTTTGCGAGGAAATCCACTCTCCCGAGGACCAAGCGTACCGCCTCGATTCCTAACGGCCCTGAGCAACGGACCGCCCCGAGTCTTCGAGGACGGCAAACGACGACTGGGATTGGCTCGCGCTGTCGTCGCTGCCGATAACCCCATGACAGCCAGGGTCCTGGTCAATTGGGTCTGGCAACAGCACTTCGGAACCGGTCTTGTCCGGACCCCCGATGACTTCGGCACCCGAGGGCAACCCCCTACCCACCCCGAACTGCTCGATTTTTTAGCCGATGAATTTCGCAAGAATGGATGGTCATTGCGCTGGCTCCACAGGCAAATCTTGGCCACCGAGGTCTATCGCCAAGGTGCCATCGAGGATCCTCATAGCCGGTCGATCGATCCCGAAAACCACTTGCTCTGGCGAATGCCCAGACGACGACTCGACTACGAAGCCATGCGCGACGCGATGCTCTGGATCTCAGGCGAATTGGACCTGACGCAAGGAGGTCGGCCCATCGATTTCGAAGCCAATACGACGGCGACGCGACGCAGCGTCTACGGCTTTGTCAACCGCGATATCGTTTCGCCCCTGATGAGCACTTTCGATGTCGCGAACCCCAACGCATGTACGGCCAAACGGCCCGAAACGACCGTCCCGCAACAAACCCTCTTTGCCCTCAACAGCGAGTTCATCCAAGACCGCGCGGTGAAAATCGCGACCCTGTCGCGCTCGGCGAGCGAACAGAGTCTCTCGCAACGCATCGAGTCCCTTTTCCAAATCATCCTGGGCCGAAAACCAACCCCCCAAGAAATACAACTCGCCACGCAATTCCTCGAATCGCCCCAACTGCCGAGCGAATCGCAATCGCCGGATCCCGAACGCCCTTGGGTGCAACTAACCCACGCCTTGCTAGCCTCCAACGAATTTATCTTCATCGATTGATCAGGAATCAAACTATGGATCGCCGGCACTGGATGAGACGTTGCGGGATGGGTTTCGGGGGGCTTGCCCTCAGCGGCATGCTCGCTTCGGAAAAGCGAATTCTCGCTCAGAGCGAACCGGAGCCTCTGGCCTCCTCAGCAAACCCAAAGGAGATCCCCTCTGGGGCCTTGCCTCTGCATTTCCCCGCGAGGGCAAAACACGTTATCCACGTGTTTCTCAACGGTGGAGTCTCGCAAGTCGATACCTTCGACCCCAAGCCGGAGTTGACGCGGAGGGCAGGGCAGATCCTCCCGTTTGAAAACCTCAAAACCGAACGAAAAACTGGAGTGGCACTCCCCTCGCCGTTTGCCTTCGAACAGCACGGACAGAGCGGAATTCCTGTGAGCGATCTGTTCCCCAAATTGGCCAAGTGTGTCGATGAGATGACCGTCATCCGATCGATGTACGCTCAGTTGCCAAGCCACGAGCTCTCGCTCATGCTCATGAACACAGGCGACCAACGCTTGGTCCGCCCGAGCCTCGGATCGTGGCTGACCTGGGGCATGGGAACGATCAATGAAAACCTCCCTGCATTCGTCGCCTTGTGCCCCGGAGGACTGCCCGTCGGTGGCGCCGGGAACTGGCGAAGCGCGTTTCTGCCAGGTACCTTCCAAGGCACCCGTATCGACACCTCGAAATCCGATACTTCCAAGCTGATCGACCATCTTCAAAACAAAAGACTCTCGGCCGGCGAACAAGCCAGACAGTTCGAGCTGCTGCAACAGCTCAATACCAGCCATCTGGAACAACGCCCCGGAGAGGTTGCGATCGAGGCGAGGCGCAAGTCCTTTGAACTGGCCTACCGCATGCAGTCGGAGGCCTCCGATGCTTTCGATCTTTCGGGCGAGCCAGAACATATCCTCAAACTCTATGGAGATGGCCCGCAGAACCGACAACTCCTGATCGCACGCCGACTGGTCGAACGGGGTGTGCGATTCGTTCAGACCTGGCACGGGGAAATGCAACCCTGGGACAGCCACTCGAATATCCTCCAAGAGCACCGCAAAGTGGCCAACGAATGCGATTCGGGATTGGCCGCTCTGCTGATCGACCTGAAACAACGTGGGCTCCTGGATCAAACACTGGTGCTCTGCTCAGGCGAATTCGGACGAACCCCCACCGTTGAGATGGGCCAAGACGGGACCGGGGCCAGCCAAGGTCGCGACCATAACCACTGGGGTTTCTCCCTATGGATGGCCGGCGGGGGCGTCAAACGCGGTACGATCTACGGAGCCACCGACGAGTTCGGCTTCAAAGCGGTCGAAAACCCGGTTTCGATCCACGATTTGCACGCGACGATCCTACGCCTTATGGGGTACGACCATCAGAGGATGACCTACCGTTACGCCGGCCGCGATTTCCGCTTGACCGATGTCCACGGCCAAGTCATCGATGCGATCTGCGAACGCTAGGATTGAGTGTGCGTCAGAGACGCAAGTCGCTCTAGGATCTTCAGTGCTTCTCCCGAATCGATCGCGTGCTGGGCCCGCTGGGCCCCATCGAGCAACGAATGCGTCTTGTTCGAAACCCACAGCCCCGCTGCAGCGTTCGCCACGACGATGTCCCGAGACGGGCCGGGTTGACCTCGCAAAATCTCCCGGATCCGCTCGGCGCTCTGCTCCGGTCCATCGACCACCAGTTGCTGCGAATCGATTTCGGGCAACCCAAAGCTCCGGTGGTCCCAAAACAGTTGCGTGATCATCCCATGCTGGATGTGCAAGACGCTCGTCTGGGCACTGAGGCTCACCTCGTCCATCCCATCGCTGCCCCTCACGACGATCGCCCCCTGGATCGGCAACTGCAAAAGCGTCGCGGCAAGCTTGGTTTGCAAATCCTCGCGGCCTGTGCCTAGGACCTGATAGGAAGCTCCTGCGGGATTGCACAAGGGACCCAGGTAGTTGAACAGCGTCGGAACTCCAAGCTGCCGACGCACCTGCCCCACGTACTTCATCGCCGGGTGCAAAAGGGGTGCAAAACAAAAGCACAATCCGAGTTCATTCAAACATCGCTCCACGCAGGGCCGGTCTGCTTCCACCGCAACTCCAAGCGAGCTGAGCACATCGGCCGATCCGGTCGCGCTGGTGATCTTTCGATTCCCATGCTTGGCCGTGGGCATCCCGCAAGCCGCAGTGACAATCGCACTGGCGGTCGAAATGTTGAACGTTCCCGAACCGTCACCTCCTGTACCGCAGGTGTCGAGCAACTCCGAATGCTTGCTCCGAATCGGAGTCATCATCATCCGCATCCCTCGGGCGGCTCCCAGCATCTCAGAGACCGATTCTCCCTTGGCCCGAAGCGCCAAAAGCAACCTGCTGATCTCCGAATCCTCGGCTCGACCCGCAAGCATCCAAATGATCGCTTGCTGCATCTGGTCGGGCGAAAGGTCCTGGCCCGCTTCAGCGGTTTGTATGAATTCCTCAAGCATGTTCGTAAGGTTATCTGCGGGCGACTAGCCCGCAAGGCCATTGGGAAGGTAAACTACACGGGGCGCGAACCGAGCATTGCCAAAAAGTACATCAGAAGTATTTGAGTCTATATGTCCAGAAAAGTCATTATCGATTGTGACCCAGGAATCGATGACGCCATCGCATTGATCATCGCTCTGTTCGATCCTCGACTCGATGTAGTCGCCGTAACGACCAGCGCCGGAACAGTCCCGGCCGACCAATCCGCACAAAATGTCCAGTCGCTGATCGAAAAACTCGATCCGCCAAGATTCCCGCGCGTCGGGCTCGGAACCGACCCAGAGGACGCTCCAGTGCTCGACGAAGCCGAACTCCACGGCGCCGATGGACTGGGAAACCTCGGACTCTCCCGCATCGATCGCCAGCACCTGATGCCGAGCGAAAAACTCATCATCGATCGGATCAAGTCCGACCCAGGGCGGGTGACGATCCTGTGCCTAGGACCTCTGACGGGAATCTCTAGAGCCATGCAAAGAGATCCGAGCATCATTTCCCAGATCGATCGGATCGTCGTCGTCGGGGGCGCCGTTCCAGGCCATGGCGATATCACCGCCGCCGCCGAATTCAATATGTACTTTGACCCCGCTAGCGCCAATCGTGTTCTTCGCTCTCCAACGACCAAAACCCTCTTGCCTCTGGAAATCGTTCAGCAAGTCCGCTTCGATCTGGATCTGATCGCAAGCTTACCTCTGAAGTACACCCGCGCCGGCGGTCTTTTGCACACCATGCTCTCGCACATGTTCCGGTCCTACCGGCAACTCCGAGGCATGGAGGCGATCGTCCTTAAAGGGGTCGTCGGGGTCGCCTATCTGCTCGAGCCCGAACTGTTCCAATGCGATCAGCATTCGGTGGCCGTTGAGGAACAAGGGGACGTTACCCGAGGGGCTACCATCGTCGATCGCCGCCCCCATGCGGCCGTCTCGCGGGATCTAGAGATCGTCACTGGCGTCGATACTCAAAGTGTTCGAGACCTTGTCGTCCGCGCGCTTCGCTACGCGGGACAGTCCTCCGAATAGCCCATAGCACCCTTAAAAACCAATTTCATCCCGTCGATCAAGGAGCTTGCATGTCGAAAGTTTCGAGAACCGTCCACTTGGCCTTGGTCCAAATGACCACCCCCGGGTCGATCTCTGAGAATACTTCAAAAGCGATCGACCTTGTGCGAAAAGCCGCCAAGGCAGGTGCAAACATCGTCTGCCTGCAAGAACTCTTCAATGCCCCCTACCCCTGTCAAAGCGAAGCACACGAACGCTTCGCGTGGGCCGAATCGATCCCGGGCCCGACAAGTGAAGCGATGAGCCGGGTAGCCAAAGAATGTTCGGTCGTCGTTACCGGCTCGGTCTTCGAACGCCGCGCCCAAGGCCTTTACCACAACACCGCATTGGTCTTCGACACCGACGGCAGCCAAGTCGGGTTCTATCGCAAGATGCACATTCCAGACGACCCGCACTACTACGAGAAGTTTTATTTCACCCCTGGTGATACAGGTTTTACCGTCGCGAAAACTAAATTCGGAACCATCGGTGTGGGCGTTTGCTGGGACCAATGGTATCCCGAAGCGGCTCGTTTGTTCGCACTTCGCGGTGCGGAAATCCTCCTGTACCCGACGGCCATCGGCTGGCTCGGGCCAGACAAAGACAGCGTCGGAAAAAGCCAACACGAAGCTTGGGAAACCATGATGCGGTCCCATGCGATCGCCAACGGCGTCTATGTCGCGGCAGCCAACCGAGTGGGCAAGGAGGATTCGATCGAATTCTGGGGAGCTTCCTTTGCTTACGATCCAGCGGGAAATCTGCTCCACCGAGCTAGCCATTCCCAAGAGGAATTGGTCATGGTCCGATGCGATCTCGATTTCATCGATACCCAACGAACCTACTGGCCTTTCTTGCGAGATCGCCGCATCGAAGCCTACGGAGACATTACCAAGCGTTGGGTGGATTCATGAAAGATACCAGCGCCGTCGAATGCGGTTACACCTGGCTCGCCGAGTGGGAACGGCACGAAGCGACCTGGATCGCTTGGCCCCACCGCGAATCGACTTGGCCAGGCAGACTCCAATCGATTCTACCGATCACGGAAAAAATCATCCGTACACTCGCCGAAGTCGAAACGGTCCACGTTCTGGGGGGGCCGAGCGAGACATTTCAACTCGCAGCCGAAACGCTCGCTGGAGTCGAAAATGTCCATGTCCATCGCATCCCCACCAACGACGTTTGGATTCGCGACTACGGGCCTACCTTTTTGGTCAATCCAAAATCTAAAAAACTCGGAGCCGTCCGATGGATTTTCAACGCTTGGGGAAATAAATACCACCCCCACGATGACGATGCCAACGCATCGAAGCGAATCTGCGATGGTCTTGATTCCAAGGGGAAATGGCATGTTGACCCTCAGTCCAATACCGAACCTATCGCATCCTTCGGTTCCGATCTCGTCTGCGAAGGCGGAGCGTTGGAAACCGACGGAGAAGGGACCTTGCTATCGACCAGCAGTGCGGTCGTCACCGGTACAAGAAACCCCTACCGGAGCCACGAACAAATCGAAAGAGAGTTCAAGCGGATGCTCGGCATTGAGAAGGTGCTCTGGATCGACGGCGGGGAATTGGCCGGTGATGACACCGATAGCCACATCGATCAGCTCGTGCGATTCGTCAGACCGACGGTCGTGCTGGCTGCGGTATCGTCGACCTCCGACGACTCCAACGCTCCGCACTTGGCCAAGCAATACCAGGTTCTGCGAGAATCGACCGATGCGAAAAATCGCGAACTGGAGATCATTCCCCTTCGGACTCCCCCACCGAGGATGGTCCAAGGTCGACGGGTTCCCGAGAGCTACTGCAATTACTACCTGGGAAATGGGATCGTCATCGTCCCGCAATTTGGCTATCGCAGCACCGATTCGGCCGCTTTGGGGATCCTTCAGGAACAATACCCGGACCGAGTGATCGTTCCGATCGATGCCTCAGATTTTATCATTGGGCTCGGTGCATTCCACTGCGCAACCCAACAGCAGCCGGCCGTCTAGCAGGTCCATCGGGCTACCGTCGTGCGTAAGCCGACGGTCAGCGACGTACGATGAGGTTTTCGACCCGTCTGTGAAGTGGCGGCAATCGATACGCACGGAGCTTCAAGTCCCCATCGAATCGGCGACCGAGTCAAATAACCCTCTTTTGACGCGGTGCTGACTGAGACTCGCTGCAAACCTGAGACTCACCGCAAAGGCGCAAAGGACGCGAAGGTAAACAGCCAGGGGAGGAAATGGAGGCTAGTGATTGATACCGGTTATACAACATCGAGCTTTCTTCCGAACGGATGACGCACACTCTGGATATTCGCTGAGTTCCTGACGCCTGACTTCACCGCGCTGGCGAACTGTCGTTGACTGATGGAGCGTTAGTCTTTAGGTGAACGCGAAGCGTTTGCAATCACAAGAAGCATAACAAACCAATTACGAAGAGAGCGAGAAGATTTGGAGCAATCACAATAATGGTTAACAAAGCAAGGATCTTCCGCTCTACCGCCCCTGCTCTGTTCCACCTATGCAATAGAAGTGCGAAAACAGTCACCCAACAAAAAAGTGAACCTATAAGCCAGGTAAACTTCTCGACGTTTGTCTCGCTTGACAGCAACCGTTCCAAGGAAATGCCACTAATTGCAAGCGCCGTCATGAGTACGAACATACGTGCTGTTGTACTGAGTTTATCAAGAAGCTGAATAAAGCCTGACTTTGATAATATGGCGAATCGCTCGTTATCTACCAATTCCAAGTTCCTCCCCAATTGCCTGCATTGTGGTGACAATTCGGGCCAAACAACGAAAACGGAATGACTGCTGGTTTGCAATAGCTTTCTTTTTCAGCAGGACACACTTTCCATTCCGTGCATGTGCCGTCAAAGTGTATCCATGCTGTGTCGATTTTGGCAGGATCATAGGGCTGCCAATAGGGGCCACTGCAGCTTGGCCACATTGCCCGGGGGCGCATGTTGTCTGCATCAAAACAGTTCTTGTTAGAGCCATCACAGCAGACATAGGAGTGTCGAGCCCTGAGACCTAATGGACATGCAACCCATCCAACTGTATAGTCCCAACACCTTCCGAGGCCAAGGTACTTGTTTTGTACACATCGCCACAACGAGACTAGAGGCACGAGTTGATCATTTTCACAACAGTTAAAGCGTCTATCAAGGGGCTTTCCACCGCATAGGGGCCAACGAGAGCACAAACCATACGGGTCGCTTCGATTAAGACTTTTGTTCTCACAATATGCAAAAAGATTCCATTCACTACCCAGGTACTTTACAGGATCTGTTGAAAGGAACCTTCCCGTTAACCCGCTCATCCACCTCGCCCTGAAGTGATAGAGACCTAGCGTCGCGTCCCATTCACGGCCAGTATACGTGTAGCGATTGTTGATCGCCGAGGAACTGAGCACCGAGGCTGAGGCATCCAAGATCGTCGGTTCGCCATAGGCACTGTAGGCGTAGCGTTCAGCTATGGCGCCAGAAGATGTGGTTACAGCGGTGATTGAGTATTGTTGGTTGCAACAGAAAGAACTAGTGCCAGTCGGAGATGACGGCCAAGAA
>Ga0082207_1000180_pt1 | contig 36474 bp, 25 predicted proteins | sample LakMenEpi10Aug09_FD_71540 | JGI IMG/M metagenome (GOLD analysis project Ga0082207, IMG submission 71540) | reverse complement strand
TTCTGAGTAATTTTGTTACACAACTTTACATCGTGATAAATTTTGCGCGTATCTTGTCTTTACCCCAGAATGATTGTTACCGCTACAGTCACGGCAATATTATCCTTCCAGTTCCGGCAATATTATCTTTCCAATGACATGATTGCAGGTTTGGGGATTTAGAATTGCAGGTCGCTTTCGCTATTTTTACCCCTTTAAGTCAGGAATAAAAATAGCTGAATTAATCGGGGTCTTAGAATCCTTATTTTTTAATATAAACTATAATTTTACTAAAACTTCTTGATGAATTAGGTGATAAATTAGATCAGTGACTTGAGAGGCTAAGGCTGGACTTTTGAGTAATACTCCCATTTCCATATTCAAGGTCAAAGCATATTCGGTGAGATTGGCACTGGTAATAAATAAATATTTCTGATCCGAAATCACACTTTTAATATGTAAAGAACCATAACGTCCCTGCGGATCATGAAGCCGCTTTTCTACAGGCCAAAGAAAAACTTGCGCGTCTCTAAGGATTTTCTGCCCCAATGCGGTTGTTCCTTTAAAAGACATCTTACCCCCTTCTGCTTGAGTAGTTTCTAAAATAATTTTTAATTGAATTCCTCGCTCTAAGGCTTCTAATAAAGCTTCGGCAATTTCTGGGATTTTATAAACCGCAAAACTAATAATAATTAATTGTTGTTGGGTGTCTCGAATCAGTTGTAATAAGACTTGATCAGTCCGTCGAACTGGAATCCCTAAAGTGGGTGGGCCTGTCCAAACTAATTCGGCTGCTAAGGATTGTTGAGAGGTTTGAATCGAATAAGCTGAAGCCATTAACGCAGATGCGATCGCACGACTATCCCAATCCGATTGATTTTGTTGCCAAAGGGTAAACAATTCACCCACTAAACGGCGAAACATTGGATTAGAAAGTTGATTTAAAATTTGATCAATGAACGGATAATGGGAATCAAAAACTTGCTCTCCCAAAGAATGAATGACAGAGTTTAACACCAGAGGCGGTAATTCTTGAGCCACCTGATAAATTTTTTCTAACAGTTGACGATTCACAAGTTTTTCAACTCAAAAAAAGCTAAATCATCCCGTTCAAGGGTCGGAACCAATACCGTTCTATCTAAAAATTGATTTCCCCGTTCACAAGAGGTTTCAGGGGCAAATAAACAGGCATGGCAGGCAGCCCAATGTAAGGTTGGAGTTCCCTCCATTGGCTTATGTTCAGCACAGAGGGGATCTGAAGCACATAAACGCATTTGCTCTAAGGCTTGACTGATGTGGTGTCCTAGGGTTTTCGGTTCACCTAAATGGACTAATCCCCCTAATGTGCCTTCACTATCAGGAGTTGCTGTATAAATTAATAATCCGGCTTGAGGGCCATTCTCGTCTTCTGGGGGTTTGGAGTAGATCCGTTCTCTAAGACTGGCTGCATTATAACCACATTCAATTGACAATTGACGCATTAAGGTGTGAGAGAAGGAATGAATTAATAAATAACGAATGGAGGGAGAATGAATTTTATCAGGATCTAAATTTCGACTATTAAGCCAATTTTTATGGGCTTCACGGGTTAAAATTTCATGTTTGCGGATACCCGGACGTTGTTCCCATTCTTGTAAAAAAGATTCTTGAAAACGCAAAAAAATTCCCTCCCCTTTAACTTCTGTCGTGGGAACCCAGGTGGGAGGATTACGACTAATAGAAACTCGATATTCACGGGGAATTTCTCCCGTATCCGCAAAATCCCCAGGAGATTGAATGCGGGTAAAACCAATTAAAGCCCGAACTTCCCTTAGTCGTTCTACTAACACGGTGGGTTCAAAATACGCTTCAAATCCAACGGGAGGTGCGACAGTTCTTAACTGAAATTCTGAATTATTTTTACTGGGGTTAGCGGTTGAAAAAACTTCCCATTCAGGAGTTTTTAAATCCTGTGCATTGTCGTTGGTTTCTAAACCTTGTTGTTGTTGCTGTAATGTATTCCAAATATCTTCTAAGGAATTATTGGCAAATTCTTGTAGTTGTCCCATTGCTTGCATTGCTGCTAAAATAGCTTGTAGAATTTCTCGACTATTTGCTTTACTGAGAGCATTAAAATTGCGTTCCACTAACTGCCCTAATACATTGGAATCAACGGGAATGGAAAGAGCGGATAAGGTAATGGAAAACCAACTATTAGAAGCCCCTAATAAAATACTTTTCATTTGTTCTTTACAATCTTCATCAAAGCTACGAAGATGGGGGTGATGAGCGCGACAACGGGGCATATTTTTTTTACCCGAATCTCCAAAGGCATCGGACAGACTTCGGGGCGGAATGTCACACCCTTTACACCGAACAAAAATATCCGTAACGTTCCCTGAAACGCCTCTTTCTTCTAAATATAAAGGCCCTGGACAGGCTGCTTGACCGTGATGAACAAAATAAGACCAGGGAAAATCATCTAAATGTCCTCGTTCACAAGCAACTAAAAAACGGGCAGGAATAACGGCAGGGGGTTTACTGGTTTTGGAGCAATTCTTATGAACATAACGGGTTTCATTAGGGCGATAAGGATTAATTTTGAGTTCAAATAATTGGGAGGCTAAAGGAGCTAATAATCGACAGCGAGGACAAACCATCCAAGTGGGAAACGGAGCCACAGGAATCCCGATTTTAGAGCCTTCATCAAAGGGGTTAGACGGGTCAGAGCTTTCAGGAGGCATAGGAGGTGAAAGCAGTTGTTTAACTTGATGTCCGAGTTCTTTGCGAACTGCGGCTAAAAGACGATTTTCTGAGAGTTCAATGGTATGGTTCCTATTCCAGTCTTCTAGTCCCATAACCATTGCAGAAAGATTCGGTAAATCGGCAACCGCCCCAATTCCATAGGTGAATAAAATTTGGCTTGGACGCAGTTCACCAACTTTGGTTTTTTTGGGTGGAGATTGAGTCATGGGATTTACGATTTACGATTTACGATTTACGATTTACGATTTATGATTTACGATTTACGATTTATGATTTACTCAAACGGTTGAGGTTTTCTATCTTGCTCCTCATCGAGGGGTTGATCTGTTAAAATTAATCCGATGGTCGGTTCAACATTTCTTAATGACCCTAAACAGGTGAAATCTTGCCATTGTTTTTGTCCGGCATTTTCTAATAACTTAATAGCCGTTCCATCCCGTGAAGTTACTTGATATTTTAAAGTGGCTCCCCCAACCAGGGTGTGAGCTTTATTTAACCAAGTATCTAATTTGGCTTCTAATTCTCGACGCACTTGTTGACCTTTTTCAACCCCTTCAATGAGTTCAGCCCGTCGAACAATAACATTAATTGCCTCTTGTATAAACGGATGGTTGCGTTGAATTAAACCAGGGCGATCATTTTGATTAAATTCATCGCCACAGAGACGAACTAAAGACACGAATAACGCACTTAAACCTCGATACAAAGCTCCAGATGCAAAGGGAGTCACCGATAACGCCTCAACGTGCTGATAAAAAGTGGCATGGTAGTGTTCAAACCGTTCATAGTGGGATAAATCCCTGGGTCTAGCCCAGTTATAAACAGTGATCACCAAACCAGGGTAACTTCGTCCCACCCGTGAAGTGGCTTGAATATATTCGGCGGTATTTTTCGGTTGACCACAGGCGACCATTAACCCCAGACGTTTAACATCAACCCCAACGGAAATCATATTGGTGGCGAGAATCACATCCAGGGGGTCAGGTCTTTCAACTTTCTGACCTGCTTTGCGTTTGGCTTGGTTCTCCGCTTCCAATAGGGGGTCAAAGGGAGTTTCTAAACGGTCTAATATCAGGGGAATATCCGTAGAATCCTTACGGGAGGTTAATTCATCAAAGTTTCTTAACTTGCGATTTTTCAATCCCCGTTCACTCATCCGATTTAAACGAGTCCGAATATCATCTTCCACTAACCTTCGTGTTCCCCCCAATTCTCGTAGGGAGTTAAAGTAACCCACCAAGGTCATCCAAGGGTCTGCAACTTTTCCATATTTCTCATACAATGCCTGCGCCGCCGATAACGTCGCTAAATACACCCGAATCATCGTCGCTTTTAACCGCCGACCGGGGGCGCAAATGCCTAAATACAGTCGCCCAGGATGCTCAGGACTCGGTTCTCGACGGCGGGAGAAAAAGTTATCTTGAATATCCAACCCAGGTGGCGGGAAAATATGCAGCTTCCGCAAAAATAGATGGTGAACTTGGGCGGACGCTTGGCGGATGGTGGCCGTTGAAGCAATCACTTTAGGACGAACAGATTGACCATTAACTTCCCAAGTACACAAATGATCTACAACGGTTTCATACAGTCCCACCATTGACCCCAAGGGGCCACTAATTAAATGCAATTCATCCTGAATAATTAAGTCGGGGGGACGCAGGAGAGCATGAGGTCGGGTTTTGGCGGCGGGAAGTTTATTGGTGGCGCGGTGGTTGTCTTTATCGTCTAAGTCGGGAGAGCGGAACCCATGACGGTCACAGTAACCACTCACCTGTCCGAATAACATTTGGGTTTCCCCTTTCCACGGCATTTGGGCAAATTTATCAACGGTGGCAATTAACAGGGTCGGTAAACGCCGATAAATTTCTTCATCAACAACTATAATGGGCAACCCTTCCTGGGGAGACTGTTTGAGGGTAAAGCAACATCGTCCTAAACTATCTCCACAGTAGACGAGGGTGCGTCCTTGTTCTTTATCAACGGGGTGGACAACAATGTGTCTACCTGGGTCGATTTTTGTGCCACACCAAGGACAATTCGTGAGTTGGTGGGGGGAACCCATACCGGAGGGTCGCCCTTGTCCTTTGCTTTGTTTGACAAATTCTTCGCTTTGGCTGGTGTAGTTGGGGGTGCTATTGTTTCCGACCCATAAACCAATCCGAAACGGTTCTGACCCCCATTTTTGCGGGTTTTGGCGGCGGATGACTTCACAGGCACAAATTAAGGTGGTTGCCCGTTGGAACTGTTGCAAGGTCAATAAACGCAGGGTATAGCGCATTAAAACGGCTACCCCATGTTCTCCATCTCGTCCCCCAATAAATCCCTGCAACCGCCGCAGTCCGATGGTATAGGCTGTGAGTCCTAAATAGGCTTCGGTTTTACCGCCTCCGGTGGGAAACCACAGTAAATCACAGACCGCATCCAAAGGGTGAGAACGGCCGGGGTGGTGTAAATCAGTGAGAGGGGGTAAATTCAGGAGAATAAAAGCAAGTTGAAAAGTTCGCCAGCTATGATTGTTCGGGGTATCAATTTCATCTAAATTCGGATCTTTTCCTTGACGTTTAAGTTCAGCATAAATCCCGTGTACACGCTGTCGCCACATGGCTTCATTCATAAATTGAAAGGCTTCTACAGCTTGGGGATTTTGGGTTAAAAGTTGAATCCCTTCTTGGATACGGTCTAAGGTAGTTTGGCAATGATTGAGGGTGGTTTGGGCTGCATTTTGAGAGGGTAAAAAGTCGGGGTTGAGGAGTAAATCTTGCAGTGATTGTTGTTGTTCCTGAATCCAGTTTTGATAAGCGGTAATTAGGGGGGTTAAGAGTTTGGGAACATCGGCGGGTTTGGCTTCCGCTAGGGTTTTCATGTCTAAAATTAACCCGTTTAACTGAGGAATTTCTTCAACGCTGGGGGGTGTGGTTTGCGGCACTTCATAGCGGGGAATCATGCAGGTTTTTAGACCGGAGGCTTGGGTGGGATTGTCGGGGACAATTTCGGCATGAACGCCCACCCCATGTCCAACGGCAAATTCCACTTGATGACGATATAACATCGCCATTTGTTGATTTTCTAGTTGAATAACAGAATCTAAGTTTTGTTGAATTGAAACAGGTTTTTTGACAAAAATATTAGAATAGTTTTGATCAGGGGAATCAATCATTAATTCCGGTTGGAATAACCAAGCTTTATCTCGTTGTTTAGCGAGTTCTTTTTGACCATTGACTAAAAATAAAGTCACAATCCAATCTTGATTATCGAGGCGGCGCATCCGTCCTTTAACGATTACCCCTGGATATTCAGGGTCAACAGTCCATTCAGGGATTTCACCGGATTTTAAGGGTTGAATTTTGGTTCCTTGAATGGGATAACGTTTCCAAATCAGTTTGGGTTCTGAGGTTTCTTTTTTAGTTAAATATTGGCTTTTTTCTCGTTGATAATGTCCCCATTTGGCGGTAATTTTTATGGCTTTTACATCACTATCAACGCAGAAGGTTAAACCCATTGATGAAGGGAACATGGTATTAGGTGGGGGTATGGTTCCTTCTGTGGTTCCTTCTTCTGAGTTACCTTTTCCGGCGGGGACGAATTCGTCTTGTTGTTCGGGTTGTTCTTCTGGGGTCTTATTGCGAATTAAAGGGGATAATAGTCCGACTAAATAGCGATCTGTTACACTACTTTCATCCACTTCTTCATCTTCTCCCTCCGCCGGGCCGAGTAAATCGTTGAAAATCATTTCTTCTAATTCTTGGCGAAGTTCATAGGGAGATTGGGGATTTACGATTAACGATTGGGGATTTACGATTGACGATTTTGGATTTACGATTAGGGGTTCAGGATTTACGATTAACGATTGGGGATTTACGATTGACGATTTTGGATTTACGATTGGGGGTTCTGGGGGATTAAGTTCGGTGAGGTTGGGATTAATAATAAATTGTTGTTCGATTAAACTGCCTTGTTTTTCCGGTTGATTGGCGGCGACATATTCAACATTAAATAAAGAAATTTGTTCCGGCTTTTTAACATCTTTTTTAGCTCGTTTTTTCTGGCGAGTTTCAAAAAAAATTGTGATTTGACGAATGACTTGATCTGAGACACCGCTATCATCCGAGATTAAGTTCTCATCCTCTAACACTATCCCGTCTAATAAAATTTTTAAAGCGGATTCAGGGGCGGAAATTACTGCATTCCAATCGAGTTTAATTTCACCATTTTTGAGTTTTTGGTTGATTTCTACTAAGTCTAAAGTACCAGGGAGAACGGGAGGAAGCTTAATAATTTCCATAAGAATAATTTACGATTGGGGATGAATAGAAATAATGTTTATACTGGGAGTTCGGTGGATGGATTTTTTGGGTTTTTCATTCGTTATGAATTCTTCCGCCCCAACTAAAATCGCCGCCGCAATATGAAAAGCATCCATGATTCCTAAGCCAAACTGACTGGCTTCTTGGTAAGCTCTTTCTAAGATTTTATCAATATCGGTCGCCCAAACGGAGACGGCATTAAAATATTCATTGTAGAATTCTATTTCATCAGTTTGTTGGTTATAAATAGCTTTAGGGAGAACTTCCATTTTTAGAAAAATACTAGAAGCAAAAATCCGGTTATTGTCCTGTAAAACTTCTAAAGCTTTTAAGGCAATTTGACTTTCTCCTCTAGCCGCATAAATTAAAACGCCTGCATCAATAAAGGTTAGTTTTGTCATGATTCAGCCTCTTGAAATCCCCCGCGTCGTTTAGCTTTTTCTAGTTCGATGTCTTCTGCACTGAGTAAAGGGACACCAGAAGCAACGATTTTTTCTCGGATTTCCTGTAATTTTATTCCTAAATTTGAGCGGGGTTTTTGTGTTTCTGTTGGTTGTGTAACAGTAGAGTTTGACAGATTGGTAAAGGAAATTCTCAGGGTTAGAAAATCAACAAAATCAATGACTTCTTGTTGTTTTTCTTGGGGTAAAGAACGCCATTTCTCTAATAAATTTTGTTCATTAGTCATGGGGTTTAAAACTTATAATTTTAAATATTATATCATTTCTTACTTCGCAGCTTGTGAAAAATACTAAAAATTTAATATTTAAGGCTGGTACTAGATCTGAACCTCAAAAGCCTTTTAGAATTGTCATCCTGAATGCAGCGCAGCGAAATGAAGGATCTCTAGTTAACCCACAAGTCTAGTAAGAGATTCTTCGTTTCACTCAGAATGACAGATAACAATTGTCATCCTGAACGTAGCATAGCGGAGTGAAGGATCTCTAGTTAACCCACAAGTCTAGTAAGAGATTCTTCGTTTCACTCAGAATGACAGATAACAATTGTCATCCTGAATGCAGCGCAGCGAAATGAAGGATCTCTACTTAATCTATAAGTATAGTAAGAGATTCTTCGTTTCACTCAGAATGACAAGGGAAAAATACTCAAAATGACAGTTAATAGTTGATTAAAAAAATTCTAATTGTTCTTCTGATTTCTTAGGCTTTTTTTTTGTCGTTTTCTTCTTCCCTTTATCATGAAGTCCGGCTTCAACTTCTTCGGCGTAACGTTGATGATTCAGTTGCAACAGTCGGTCTAATACTTCCCGTCTAGCTGCTTCACTAATTGTATACCGAATTCCTTGTTTTGTTTCGTGGAAATTGTGGTCTAAGGTGAGGTCATCCCAACCGTAAGCCACAGCAACAGCCTGATCCATTTCAACGTGCAGTTCTCGCAATTTTATAATATCTGGGGATTGTTCATCGGGGTTATGAAACCGATTATAGGTTTTGGTTAATCCTTCCTGACGAATTAACATAATTTGTTGACGATGGTTATAATAAGTTTCGCCAATTTCTTCTAAATTTACGATTTTAGATTGATGATTTAAGATTAAAGGTTGATTATTGGAAAGAGGGAATGGGAAGGTTTCAAAACAATCCGATGAGGTGTATATAGAATCTTTCTTAAAAGAACTTCCCATAGTTAAAACCCACCAATAATGAAGATTAGAGCAAAGAACACTAAAAACACTATATTGAGCGGATGCAATAATAACTAATCGCTGATTATAGACTATATCTTTAGGCAAAAAAGTAGGATATTTGGTTTTACTAATTTGAACAAATGCTAATACCCGTTCCATACCTGCGATCGCTTCATAAAGTGCTGGACACTTCTCCGCAAATTGCCACCACTTTTCACGATAAACTTTACGATTACTTTTATTCCTTTCTGGCTTAACTTTTTCTTCAATAATTTTTAAACAATCTGGATAATCAACAGCGTAGGGTTTACCTTTAGGTTTTTTGGGATCATCATGGTCAGCATCTAATGGCCAATCTTTGAAATTAATCACCCAACGACTCGGAGATTGATCAGAACTAGAGTTTAAATCTTCTCCATTCAAATAGGGAAATAAAATATTCTTATTCTTAGGATTCTTTTCAATTAATTTTTGAGCTTCTTCCGGTTCTAATACAAACCCCATTCCTAAAACAACTGAACCTTGAAACGATTTATTTTGATTAGCAATTAACCGATAAGGATTACCTGCTAATTTCCCTGGTACTGTTAAAAAGGGTGTAATTCCATTAACAGGTTTTTCATCTAAAATAAAGTTTCCTTGCCATTCTCCTTGACGCATCCAAACAAAAGCGACTTCTAAACTTGCAGTTCCTTCCCATGTTCGACTAGAAACCGCCCGATAAATAACGCCTCCTCTGCCATTCTGAGCATCATTTTTATCATTCTGAGTATTATTTTTGTCATTCTGAGCATTATTTCTGTCATTCTGAGCTTGCGAAGAATCTCTACTATCCTTGACGACACCACTGAGATCCTTCGTTTCACTCAGGATGACAGTCGGGGCCTGGGGGATGACAGTCGGGGCCTGGGGGATGACAGTCGGAGTCTGGGGGATGACGGTCGGGGTCTGGGGGATGACAGCCGAGGTGTCTAAATTCTGAACTATTTGGTCTAACCCGACTTCTCGCGTATCTCCTTGGGCAATAGTATTGGTTGCGACTAAGCCAAACCCTCCATTTTCACAGGTTAACTGTTCCCCTCTTAAAAAGAAATAAGCACATAAATCGGCACTTCCTCTGACATTATTAGCTAAATATTGAACTAAATAATCTCGATAGGGAGTTCCTAACGCCCCTGTAATTTTTTTCCCCCCCATAAATGGCGGATTTCCTACAAGAGCATTAAAACCAATTGTTGATTTACGAGTTACGATTTTGGATTTACGATTCAGGTTAGATTCAAGTTCATTTCTGGCGGTTAGGAAGACTTCGGGAAATTCTAATTCCCAATGGAAAGGAGTTAAACTGTTTAAATCAGGTAAAATTTTCCGGTGATAGTCGGTAATACTCATCGTCCCTTGAGCAACCATTAATAAAGCTGATCGCAAGCCCTGTTGTTCCTGTTTTTTAGCATTCGTGAGATAACAAGAAATTAATAAATCTGCCCTATCTTTTAAATCCTTGATTCTGGCATTGGCTTGAACGAGTAAATATTCTTTTTTCTTTTGGTCTTGGGGACTATTGACGGGTTCCGATTCAATTTGTAACCGAAAATCAATAGTTTCATCTATTAACCGTTGTAAATCATCTCCCCCAATTCCTAATTGATAAGATTCGCCCTCAGTTTGTAAATTCCACCGTTTTAACTGTTCTAAATTCACTCCCACTAATGAATCTCCAGCTTTCAAAGCATGGTCTAAAAAAGTAAAAGGTTTATCTTTTTGTAACGTTTCTAACCATAAAGATAACTTTGCCATTTCCACCGCTAAGGGGTTTTTATCCACTCCATAAATACAACGTTCAGCAATAATGCGTTTTGCCACCATTAACCGTTCTGTCGCGTCAATGGGGATAATCGATTCTTGAGGACGAGACTTAGATAATTGACCATCCGGTGCAATCACAATTTTACCTGGATTTGCCGTTTCTGCTTCTTTCCAGGCTTCTATTAATCGTTCTCCTAAATATCGACAAACCTGAACTAAAAACGCCCCAGACCCCATCGCCATATCACAAATTTTCAGGTCTAAAAGTTCCGGCGCAGGAATTAACTTCCACTCGGTTTTCAGTTTTCCTTCCGCCACGCCTTGATATACTAAAGGTTCTAAAGTATAACGAACAATTTCTTCCGTTAAACTCTTGGGGGTGTAATGGGTTCCCGTTTCTCGGCGGTTACTTCCTTGGGCAACATAAACGCTTCCGGTGGGAATAATGACGGGATAACCGAAGGTATCAGAGCGAATTAAATTAACAAAGGGTTTCACCCGTTCCAATAATTCTGAATTATTATTACAAGCAATTAACAGGTTATTATTCTGAGCATAACCCCTCCTGTCATTCTGAAGATTATTCTTGTCATTCTGAGCATTATTCTTGTCATTCTGAGCTTGCGAAGAATCTCTACCATCCTTCACGACACCACCGAGATCCTTCGTTTCACTCAGGATGACATTATTGTTATCATTTTGAGCGTCATTCTTATTCCTTTCACTCAGGATGACATTATTGTTAAAGTTTGCACTATCAACGGCTTTTTTTAGCGTCGTTTCAGACCGTCCGGTTAAAGTTTTGAGAATTTTAATGAACTCATTTTCCCCTTTAGCAAAAGCAATTTCTAATTCATCTAAAGTAATTTCGGGTTCTTTGTCTTTTGTCCCCAATAATCCTAAAACCGGAGAAGTTGCGCGAATTGCAGTATGGTCTAATAACCCTTCATACACATGACCAATTTGTTCCACATCTAACGCCCGAAACGATAACCGTCTTGGTTCTGTTCCACCGCCGGGAACTTTGATTTGTAAAATTTGTAACGCTTCTAATAAATGTAAAACAGTTCTATTATCAATAGGAATGGGTTGGGAGGAAACTTGTTGCCAATTTCCCTCGGTTCGTCCTTCTAAAAAGGGGAATTTATCGGGGTTAAACAAATCGCCACCTAATGCGGGTAAACGCAATAAATCATGGTCTATCCCCCCATAAACTGCCCGAAATGTGGCTAATAAACGACACCAAGCATCATGGCGACGTTCTAAGATTTCTTCCCCATAATGGTCAGCAACTTCTCGCAGTTGTGACCGTAAGGTTGAGACAGAGTAAGATTGATCATAAAGGGACTCGCCTAACCGTAATAAACCTTTTTCTTCGGCTGAAAAGAGAAACACTAACCGCATCATCATAAATAAAGCGGCTTCATAAAGTTGAGTTTGTGAAATATTTTTTAATAATTTACGGTTACGGTCTTGATCAATTTTATCAATTTTTTGAATTAAAACTTCAACGGCTTTTCTAACTTGATACCCTAATTGGTCAGTAACTTCCTGTTGACTATCGGCACTTTTAACAAATAAAGCTTCTAAGGTTTGGTCATCTGGAACCCCAAAAAAGCGTTGCACCCCTAATAAACTTCTAAACGCTTGGAGGGTGATTTTTTCTTCTAACCATAAATTGGCATACCAAGAAATATAACTAACGGTTGGGGAAGGGGTATTATATTTAATCCCTGGGGCGATTTCATTGGTTCCCGTCGGGGCATTAATTAACATCCAATGTTCCCCATTGGTAATTAATCCTAACCAGACTCCTGTTCCCCGAAGTAATTCCATCATTCGGGTTGCGGGAGAGGCTGACCAGCGAGAATTTTTTAGGGTTTTTTCTAACGCTTGTTCGGGAGGATAAATTTGCACCAATAAACGAATTTTAGGGCGGTTTGAATCGGCTGAATCATCTATTGAATTAACAATATAATCCGGGCGCAGGGTTTCTTGATGTTCAGGAATAAAGACTTTTAACCCTTGGGGAATTTCCTGTCCTGTTTTTAAAACTTCATCAGGAAATTCGAGGATTTCTTTTAAAACCCATTCTCCCCAAGTTCGATGAATTCCCACATCAGAATGATTTTCTAGCCATTCTTCATACGCTTGACGTAAAACCCGAAATCGCTCAGGGTCATGGGCATCTAACCCTTGAGGAAAAACCTCTAATAAGGTTTGCAAGCTTAAGAAGGGGCCAGAAGATTCAATTAAGGATAACCATTCAGCATGATGACGAGCAATAGACATCTTGGGATTTACGATTTGGGATTTACGATTTACGATTTGGGATTTACGATTTACGATTTGGGATTGGGGATTGGGGATTGATTTGGAGATTTAATAACATACATTTTAATCCCTCAATCTAAATTCATCAATCGTAAATCCAAAATCGTAAATCCCAAATCGTAAATCGTTAGTTTTTTTCTTTTGAGCGAAGGGTTTTTATAGAAGAAACTATCATGGCTAGGATTTCATTAGTTTCAGAAATGAGACTTTTTAACTTGTCTTCTGGTATTAAATTGGCTTCAATCAATAATTCTAACCAATAAAGTGTTTCATCTGCTTCTTCTTCAACAATTTTTAATTTATTAATAAAATCTGCTGTTGATTTAGCTCGACAAGCAGCACGGTAATTAGCTCCTACAGAAGTTGCCGAGCGTAACAATTGTTTACCAAGAACTTGACCTGTTGTATTTGATGGTAAAGCAGTGACTAACCGAATAACTCTGACAGCTAAACTTTTCGTTCTTTCTTTAAACTTCACCTCATCCATAAAAAACCTTCATATTTGGGATTTACGATTTACGATTTACGATTGGGGATTGGGGATTGGGGATTGGGGATTGGGGATTTATGGGTTATATTATTTATAATTTATGAGTGTAAATTTATTGTATATTTTTTTCTAAGTAATTATACATTTTTAACACTTAATATAAAAAATCATAAATGTAAATCTATGAACCATAAAGTGTAAACTGTAAATTCCTAATCATAAATCAAAAATTCCCAATCGTAAATCCAAAATCGTAAATCGTAAATCATTTAAGTTTTTGGGGAATAAAATAAGTAATCGCAATGGGGAATAATCGAGCCTTTGGATTAGAAAATCGAGAATAAATCGCTGTGGTTTCTCGTTCAATTTCTTTGGGAATTTGTTCTAATCTTAATTTTAAACTATTGCGATTGCGTTCCAACTGATCCTTTTCTATTGAAGTAAATAACTCTAACTGAACAAAATCCGGTTCATTTAATTCTTGTTCAATACTCCGTTGCAATTCAGTTAAAATTGCCTTGATATCCCCTACTTCTTTGTCACATCGGTCTTGCAAGCTTTTTTCTAAGGAAGTTCTGCGGTCGCCCATTCGTTTTTCTAATTGTTTCATTAAGGGATGAGTATATTGATTCCACGCCTTAACCAACCGTTCTTTCATTTCGTCCGAAACCAAATTAGGAATTGCAGATTGAATCACGTTTTCCAATTTCATCACCTTTAACGGGTTAAATTTTCCTTGTTCTAAGGTTCCCCCGGCGGTGATTAATTCTTCATGTAACCGATGTTGGTCACTCCCTAAAATGACTAATCGCCCGTAAGCTACAACAGCCGGATATTCTAAGATTGAATTTGGAACAACTTTAATCGTCACCCGATGTAAGTTTTTATTTCCTTCCCGTGACCAAACCTCCGCTCGGAGTAAGCGTAAACACATCTGAACTAAGCGATGGTTCAAATGAATTAAAACCAAATCGTCCCGTCCTCTCGTTAAATTAGGGTCAAAAACAATGGGGCGAATTTCTCCGGTGTGGGGATGGGCTAACCCTTGACTGCACCCTGCCCAACTGCCTTTTAAGGGGGGAAGAATAAAAGCTGAAGGATAGTCTTTATAAGGGATTAACGGGGGCTGTCCGGCTAATTCTAAACCCACTTTAACCACAGATTCAATATTACTGGGATCTAATCTTAAGCTAGTGCGGGTTTCATCTAATTGTTCTTTTAATTTCTGAATTTGTTCGCGGATTTTCCGTTCAAATTTCAATAACCGTCGCACAGGTTCACTTTCTTTTTCGGCTTTCGTGGTGTCCAGGGTTTGGCGTTTTCCTAACATCGCTTCTTCGACTTGGATAGCAATTACTAGCCCTACTTTTCCTAAATCTTCACGGATGTTATTTACTTTTAAAGCCGCCCGCATTAAAAATTCTAAATCCCCTTCTAATTCTCCAGGGGATAACCCAACAGTTGATTGTTGAGAATAACTTTTGCCGACAAAATGATAAATACTCACTTGTTGGGCTTTTTGTCCATGACGGTCAATACGGCCGTTTCGTTGTTCCATGCGGTTCGGGTTCCAAGGAATTTCATAATGAATTAAACGAGAACAATGATTTTGTAAATCTAAGCCTTCGGAAGCGGCATCGGTAGCCAGGAGAATGCGGACATTAGACAGTTCTGGACTGGCTTGGAAGGCGGCTTTAATTCGTTCTCGGTCTTCTGCTTTCATTCCTCCATAGAGGGTCATTAAACGGTCATTTTCCGCGAGTCCTTGGGTGGCTAAAAGTTCATATAACCATTTTTGGGTGGTGCGATATTCGGTGAAAATAATGACCCGTTCCGTAGACCATTGATTATTGGGTTTAATATAGGTTTGAATCCAATTCAGGAGTTCTTTGGCTTTAGAATCAGGAACCGGAGAAGCGGCTTCTGCCCATTGTTTTAAGCGATTGAGGATTGTTCTTTCTTCAGGGGTTAGTTCTCGAAATAAGGAAGAAGTAGTAGCGATCGCATCCTCTGTTGTGGTTTCATACAAATCATCATCCCCAAATTCTTCATCAATCAGATCTAACTGACGGCGTAAAATTCCAGGTGTCGGTTTGGAGACAGTACGAGAGGTGCGAGGTTTAGCTTTTTGTAGAGTTTGATCATGTTTTTCTAACGTTGTTAAAAATGCCATTGGCGAAGAAAATAGGCGTTTTTTCAATAGTTTTAAAACAAATTCTGTAGCTGTTAATTCGACTTGGTTCTGGGGATTTTTTCGTCGTAATTGAGTATATTGAGTTAACAAGCGATTCGCTTCGCGTTCAGCGTCGCTATAGTTAACGGAAATGGCTTCTAATTGTCGTTCCGGGAAGCGGGGTGTGCCATCCCAATCGGTAATTTCTGATTTTAACCGTCGCACCATAACGACTTGTAATTGATTCTGGTCTGGTGCAACGCCTCGGGCAAATCGTTGAGAATCCAATAATTCTAATAAAGCAGTAAAACTTTCAGGATAACCGTTATGGGGCGTGGCGGTTAGAAAAAGTTTATGTTCAAAATGGGGTTCAATTAAACGAATTGCTGCGGTGCGTTGAGAATCAATGGCATAATTTCCCCCGCCTGATGGTGCAATATTATGAGCTTCATCGACAATTAATAAATCAAAACGACGGGGATAAATTGATTCCCCTTCACTGGGTAGAGCTTCTCGAAATAAGCGTAAGGGTCGATCTCGTTTGAGAAAATCAATTGATGAAATTAACCGAGGAAAATGTGTCCAAGGATTAACGTGCAGTCCCCGATTTCTTCTTAAGTCTCGCATTAAGTCTCGATTGACAATCCGAAACTCTAAACCGAATTTATCCCGCATTTGTTCTTGCCATTGGATTTGCAGAGAAGATGGGCAAATGATTAAAATGCGTTGAACTCGTTGGCGTAAAATTAATTCTTGGGCGACTAATCCCGCTTCTATGGTTTTTCCTAACCCCACATCATCGGCGACCAAAAGATTTACCCTGGGCATTTGAATCGCTCTCACAACGGGGTCAAGTTGGTAATCTTCAATATCAACGCCACTGCGAAAGGGAGATTGTACAGAACGGACATCAGCACTGGAGGAAGCTCCCCAACGCACAGCATCGAGAAAGGCATCTAATCGTTCTGGCGCATCAAACCCATCGGGATAGGGCAGTTCTTTAGATTCATAAATACAAGCCCCAGGTTCCAGTTCCCAGATGACTTGCAGTTCTTCTCCTAAACCATCATCTTCGACTGAAGTGAGGGTAACTAAATGGTGTTTAGAGAAGGTAAAACTTAGGGTTAAGGGGTTTTGAGGAAGGGAAGAAGATTCGACATCAATGACTGAAAATCGTCTTCCTCGCACCTCTACAAGTTGCCCTGGGTCTGGAATCGGGGTTGGGGTTGCCATAAACGGTAGGAAAATGAGGAGCGAAAAGAAAGCCCTTAAATCTACTATAGATCCTTTGGAGTTATTACGTTAAGGAGTAGATTAATTAATCCATTTGCGATCTGGAACAACAGAATCGGCAACCCGATCTCTTTGACTCGGAGCCGGAAATATAATAGTTGAGGTTTCTCTTATTCTGGTACTTACAGCTAGGTTTTAATTAAACATTGCCTTGATTTTTGTTCTCCACAGGCGGTTTTTCCTTAGAGTTTTAAGTCAAGGAATAACTGCCCCGGCGAGATATTTCCACGACTGCGACAATGGTAAGCCAGATGGCAACTACTACACAATGCGACTAAATTTTCTAAACGATTATCACCAGGGTCACAATTCCAATGATGGACTTGCAACACATAAGCTCGACGTTTTAGGTTGTCAGGTAAAGCTTCTCCAGGTTTAAGACATAAACGACCACATCGTTGACATTGCCAGTTCGCCGCTTCCTTAACCGCCAAAGCTAGTTGTTTCCAGTTTTCGGGATACCGATTTGAACTCATGGACAGATTTATTAAATTTTATTAAGGCTTTGATACATTTATTTACATTTCCCCTCAAGCACTTCTTACAGTATAGTTTTTTATTGACCCGTTGAGGTAATGAATAACATAACGGATAACATAACAAATAACGGATAACATAACGGATAACATAACAAATAACAGGAATAGCAAATGAATCAATGTCTGGACTAATTGTTCAAGGGAAACATTCATAAAAAAACCCCTAACTTGGGGGCTAGGGGATTTCTGGCGGATCGCTAAATCAGTTTTGTTTGTTGCTTCAATTGGCAATCCCCATTACTGAGGATTGTTAGCTAATTATCTGATTGCACCACCGAAACCTCAAGAACCGCCTCAAGAAATTCCTGAAAAAACCTATCCAGATTATTCACTTCAATATGGAATTATGGAATTGGGCGGGTGTGATCGCTATTTCAACGGCCAGCCCAACTGTTGAGTTACTGATAGATGGCAATACCCTGAATCACGGGTACTGGAATCTGATTTGAAATGGGTTAGGTTGGCATCGGAGGAGTGAATACATGATTGAGGTGGGGGAAATCCTAAGAACTGTCACATATTCATCAGAACTGTTACATAGAGAATTGATTCTTTAACCAATCAATTCTGTACATACAACGGCGGGCGGTAAAACTGTGACTGTATTGATTTGCGGGGACGACGACGTAAATTCTCATCGTATATATTCTAATTTTTCTATTGATCTATCAAAGTAAAATATGCTACATTATTCCCACCTTGAAAAAAAAATATCCAAAATAAAAAAAAGCCACCTCGCCAAAGGTGGGTATCCAAATAATTTGTTTTAAAATGTATAACCAATCTAACATACTTACTTGCCGACGTAAAGCAGGGGAACCGATTCCCTCAAAGCCAAATCCTCAAATTCTTATATGGTTGTTCAGTAATATAACTAGATCACACAATCTACAGAAGAATGCACAACGGAAATCTATAGATTCTAATAAAAGTCTGCAACCCCTAACGATTCAAGGGGGTGCGAGATGATTAGCACCACCGAAAACAAGCCAAAAGGCATTAATTCAAGCAAACGTAACCCCTGCCCAATCTGTAAAGATACTCACGGCTGCAAGATTTCAGATAATTTAGTCATGTGCTTACGGGGTGACAGAAATTGGTCTGTTCCCGGATGGAAATATCTCAAATCTCTCAAGGGAGGTATGGGGGGACTATTCGGGGTCGATTCAGGGGAGCGTCAAGAGTACCGTCCCGAACCTGAAACCAAAGCCAAACCTTCAAACATCACCCCGTTAACCGATGAACAATTAAATAATGAAGCGGTTAAAATCCTTAAACAATTGGGATTAACCTCCAAACACCGTGAACAGTTGCGCGGTCGTGGCTTAACCGATGCTCAAATTGATTCAATCGGGTTTAAGTCTGTTGACCGCTACCAGGAATTCAACCTGATTCCTATTAACCCAAACTTTCCCGGGATGGGAGACAAGGGAACCCTAGCCAATAGCGGATCAGGAATTCTGATTCCTATTCGGAATATCAAAGGATTAATCATTGGCTTTCAGCTTGCTAGGGATGATCGGAATCCTAAATATCAATGGCTTTGGGGAAGTAGCGATCGCCGTGCATCTGGCGAGTTGCCTTTGCAGATTCTAAAATTAAATAGTTCCCCTGATTTAAACATTATAGAGGGAACACAAAAACCCTTACCCGCAGCGCATTTACACAATATTAATGTGTTGGGTGCTGGCGGTGTGAATTGGCATGGCTCTAAGAAGGAATTTAAAGCTATTGTTGATTCCAAAAACTTTGATTTATACATCTTAAACCCTGACACTGGATGCAAAGCTAATCATCATGTAATGGGTGCTTATCGGGAATTGTATCTATTCCTTAAAAAGCTCGGAGTTACCCTTTATATAAGAGATTGGGGACAAGGTGATAGACCAAAATCAGATAAAGTTGATATTGATGAGATTACCACAGAAACCTTTAACAATGCTCGGATTATCTCTTATATAGAATGGGATAATCAGGTTATTGATCAGGGAGAATTGAGTGAGGAACAATGGTTTAATCGCTTTAAATTACCTGAATTACAAAACGATTTAGCACGGATTGTTAAACGTTTTTACAGTCGGGTAAACCAGAAAAATAAACCTGTTAAACCCGAACAAAACCCCGAACCAAAACCCGTAATAATCCCAGAACAAAAAATAGAATGTAGCGCGATTGTACTATGGAAACCTCAGAAATTAATCTCACTACCTTACACCCCTGGACAATTGCCAACAGTTGACGAATGGCAACAGATGGGATGCCCTAAAATCATTTTTAATAATGGGGAACGTTTAGCTTTATACGGTGAAGCGGCAGAACGGGGTTTTAAAATCACTCTGGACACAACCGCCGCGGGTCACGGTAAATCGTTTGATTCTGGGTTAGCTACACTTGAAACCTTTGGAATTGACCCCGATGACAAGGAGAATAAAGCCAGAATATTCTACCTATCACCTGATCATCGGAACCCAACTAACGCAACTGTAGAAGCCAATTATGTTGATTTAGAAGCCCGACATAATGGGTTAAATTATGACACTGACCGCAAAACTGCTTTAGGAAAATCTCACGTTGTCAGGGTTAAGAATAATCAATCCCCTGATATTCCTAGCAATTGTCCTGAGAACCAAACCTTCTTAACAGTTGCAGAAATGGGATTATCTGCTTTTGGTGGTAAAGATTCTCCTATCTGTCAATCGTGTCCATTACTTAATCAAGGTTGTTTATTTTTGCAAAACAGACGGTACACATTAACTAATGAAAGGTTGATTCGTGCCGACATCAACTCGATACACCCATCATCAGATGACATTTTAATTCTTGATGACCTATCTATCGAAAACACTCATCAAATAACTGTTGAGATTAATGATGTCTTGATGATGGTTGGTAAACTTCAGTTAAGGGCTGATCATCGTCTTTTCAAGATATTAAGACCTATCCTAGTTGAGATTTACAAAGGATTATTGGCAGTGACAACAGAAAAACATAGATACGGAATCAGCCATCGGGAAGTAGTGGAATTAATGCCAACTATTGACGAATTAAATCAATTAATTTTTGATTTATATTCTGATGATTGGTTAGCTTGTGATAATGTTTGGGGGACTCCAATCTATCATTATGAAATGATTAACGGAATCCCAGAAGCCACCAAGGTTATAGGGGAAAATTTTATAGCACCATCATTAATTGATTTAAGGAATGAGTGCTACAAACTTTTAGAAAATTACGCTAAATTTATCAACGGATTGCAGACCCCTGAAGAAAAACAGCAAGCAATTAAAGACAATGTAATTCCGCCTTGGCTACCTGCTTTAATTGATTGTTTAATCGGGAATAAACGGATTAATTTAAGAATTGATAACGGTAAATTAATCATCACTAAATTATCAAAACGTCACCGGAATATTATCAAAAGTGCGGGGCTCTCAATCGCTTTAGATGCCACTCAAAATAAACGAGATTATGCTTTATCTTTAGGGATTAGTCTTAATGAAATCCTAGAGGTATCAGAGGTTAAACAATCGACTCCTAACCTACATATTCACATTATTAAAGGAATGGGTCGGGGGGGTAAACAACGGCGCGACACGATGCAGGAACGGATTAATGTTGCTATTAATGCGATCGCCAAACGACACCAAGGGCAAAACATCGGACTGATTGATCATAAGAGCGCGGTAGCTAATTACCAGGATTTGGGACACAAACTGGGTTATTGGCATAAGGACACTCGCGGCTCTAATCAATTCCTAAATACTCAAGTCATGGTTAGTGTCGGGCACCCGTGCCCAAACTTAGGACAAGTCGCCGCCGAATACCAAACTTTAACGGGTTATTTTCCTACGCCGGATCAACGCACGGGACGTTACGGGGGATGGGTCAATCGGAAAATCAAAGCCGAATTAATTCAAGATGTGGGACGGCTCCGAGCGCATCTACGACCCGATGAACAGTTGCACAGCTATTTGGTCGCCGATCTGGATGATGACACCATCAGCGCCCTTAGACTCGCCTACCCAACTGCAACAGTAATCATCGAGGATATTTACGATATAGCACCCGGCGCGGCTTCAAAAGGTGTCCAAACAGAGCGGGGGATTATTGAGGCTTTATGGTCATCGGTTAAGTCCGGTGTAGTCGCAACCATTGACGATATCGCTGAACAATTAGGAATCACTAAGGGGGGGGTAAGTAAAAACCTCAAAGACCGATTAGGAATAGGTTTCAGGGAGGTAAAAAAAAGTTTACTTTTGTTATATAGGGCTATTAATAACAAAAGTAAACTTTCTGAACTCGATTCTGATGCGCTCTACATCGCGTTGGAATACCTACCTAATGTCGTCCGAGACTTTGAAAATGGTCAAATCACGCCTGCCGATGTAGTGGTTGAGGTTGTAAATACCGCTAAAGCCTACGGTAGACAATTCAGTCAAATTTTATCCGTAACGCCTATCCCAATACTTTGTAAGTTATGGGGCGCTGTTCTAACTTTCTTACCATTGAAGATCAGACAGGAGTTGATTGGTTTACCCGATAAGTTGATTTTTTAATCCCACTTGCAAAGGCACTACCCACGCCCTAACAATCCTCTTAACGGGTATGGGTGCTTATGTGAAAGTAAACAGGCACGGCAAGGCTAAAATTTTAACCCATGCTGAAATTCAAACCCTATTTAATGATGGACTCAACAACCTCAGAGATCGGGTAATTTTTGCTGTTTGTTTATTTACCGCAGCAAGGATTAATGAAGCTTGCACCCTTCACACCTTGGATGTTTACGACAGGAGAGGCAACGTTAGAGTTGAGTTAACCTTTCGGAAGTCCAACACCAAGGGAAAACTAGCGACCCGAACCATCCCAGTGATTGATGAGTTGAGGGGGTATTTAGAAAAGTACAGACCAGAAGCGGGTAGAAAATGGTTGTTTCCCGGTGGTGTGTTCCGAGACAACCCAGCCACTCATTTGAACCCTCGTTCTGCCAGTCGGGTTCTTAAAAAAGCTTTTGACCGGGTTGAGATTGATGGGGCTAGTACCCATTCAATGCGTCGCACCGCTTTAACCTTGATGAGTAATGCTGGTATCCCACTCCGAACCATTCAGGAAGTCTCAGGGCATCGCAACCTTGAGCAACTACAGCAATATTTAGAGGTTCAACCCGAACAGGTTAGAGGGGCTGTGAGTATCCTTTCTCTGCTTTCCCCTATTGACGATACCCCTGTGAATATAACAGTATATGTTCACAACCCTAACCTAGAATCCTTACCATCAAGCAACACTAGCCAAGAGATTGATTAATGAGTTAACGCCAACTCGGTTGGGTAAGATGGCGGGGTTGGGAGGTGCGATCGCACGTTGGGAAAAGTTTCGTTTTAATCCTCCTCCTTCTGGGGGCTGTGTTATGGTGAATCTCCTTGTCATCGGATTGAATGGCAGTTTAAGACAACACAAGGATGCGATCGCCATTCCTTACGCTTGCTGTCAAAGTGTCCTAATTGTAAGGCGAGGTTTAAGATTCCGGCGTTGTGGGTGGATGGGTGGTGTCAACGGTGTTTTTTCACTTTCTCGGAGATGATATATTTTCAGAAGTCGATTGTTTAGATAATATTTTCAATAAAGATAAGTAACTTTATGCTAGTTGCAATGTAGCTGTCTCCAAGATTAGCCTGATGTCAGATGGATTTCTTGAGACTGCACGTTGCCAATGACCAAAGCCACCATGCTGATTAACAGCTTGAATCCACTGATCTAAAAATCCCCATTTGGCTTCATCTTGGCGAGTAGGTTGTCCTTTGATTTCCAGAATCAAGAAATTACCAGTTTTCAGTCGGATAATGAAATCGGGGCGATATTTGCGAACAACTCCATCAAAAATATAAAGAATCTCAAATCCCAGGTGATCGTTTTTCACCCAAGCATCCACAATATGATCGTTTCTTTCTCGATCAAGTTCATAAGCTTCGCTTGCTTCCCATGTGCTGTCAAAGACAGAACAGTTGATGTGAGATTTCCGAGTGTATTCACAAGGTTTACCTGTATACCAAGGTCGCATATCACCTGTAGAGCGGATTGGATGAATAGGATCGAAAACAGGTTCAACTACTTCTGTATTCTCTAAATAAATAGCGTTCCAGATGTGTTGAACAACTTTTCTCATATTGAGGGTGAGAAGGATACGTCGCCGAATTTCGTCCCTATTAAATAATGGCGGAGTGATTTGAATTAAATCTGAATGTATAAATTCTTCAACTAGCCGGATCAGTTTGGCTAGTAAGTATTCTCGATTACCTTTCCAACCTGGTTTCATTTGGTCAAAAATATCTCTAGCTACCTCAAAGGCAATTTTTTGCATCCGAAATTTATGACCTAACTCTTCTATGTCAATTGCTTTGATTTTAGTGACATCTGGTTTACCATCCACAATAGGAGCTAGTTCTGCTAGTGTGGTATTGTCAGAGGCATCTAATTCTAAAGGCTCAATCCGATTCGGATCGAGCTTTAGTTCTGGTTTATAAATGTAATCAATGCGGACGATATTGGGAAATGTTATTTCAAAGTCCTGCTTTTCAGGATCGGGTTTAATTTCAGTTTTAGGGCTAGGGGGTGGTGGTGGAGTTCCTTCATCGGATTCATGGGGAAGGAAAGTGAAGGGAACGCCAAAAATATTGACATATTCTGCTTCAAGTAAATTGGTTTTTGGGTTGATGTCGTAAGCGGTTCTCCGCAAACCTCTACCTACAACTTGTTCACAAAGAAGTTGACTGGTAAATGCTCGAATTCCCATAATATGCGTCACAGTTTTGGCATCCCACCCTTCAGACAGCATCCCAACAGAAATAACATTTTGAATCTGTTCTCCAGGCTTCCCAACTTGACCAACTGTATCAACTGTTTTTCGTAAAAGTTCTGCTTGTTCTTTCTTTGAAAGTTTGCGAATAGGTTCATCCTCAGAGTTATCATCTTCGCTATTTTCTGCGGCTGTATCTTGTATTTCGGTGCTTTCTTCTTGGGATTCTGCCATTTTTAAAACATTAGAATCAATGTGTAAAGTGCGTTCTGAGTTGCAGAGTTCTTCGATATGAATTTTGTGATGATCGAAAGCATATTTGATCCGAGCAGCAGTTTCAGTGCGGTTGGCAACAGAAATGATTACGGGTGGAACTTTATGCCCCGATTCTTTCCATGCTTTAGCAGTTTCCAGCCAATCTTTTCCTAGTAAGTAATAGCCGTTGTTAAGTAAATCAGGAAGAGATTCATTCGGTTTGGCTCTACGATTTACATCATCATAAACTTCTGGATCTCGATAAAGGTGGTAAAGGCGAGATTTATAATCTTTTGTTAACTTACCATCATCACGAATCACCACGCGAGGGGTTTTAACTAAACCTGATTCAATAGCATCGTTTAAGCCAAAATCACTAACAATCCAACCAAAGAGAGCTTCTTCTGAACTCTTTTTGCCAGAGGGGGCGAAGGGTGTAGCAGAAAAGTCAAAACAGGAGAGGATTTTTCTAGCTTGGTGAATGCGATCGAGTCCACCAATCCATTTAGTTGCCTCATCTAAATCTTCTTTACTGACACCTTTAACTTTGGATTCAGCAGCTATGCGCCATGCGTGGTGTGCTTCATCGTTGATCACAACAATATTGCTAGAGTTGGCAAGTTCACCTAAAACATCCCGTGCGTAAGCTTCGTTACTTTTTGCACCCCGCTTATCAACACTTTTCTTTTTGGCAATTTGCTCCTCAGTTTCCCAATTTAAGGCGTGCCAATTGCGAATTAAAACTTTACCTTGAAGGAGTTTATCGAACAAACCGAGAGGAACAATGTTAAAAATTTCGTAGTAGTTGTTTTCATCAGAGGGAATAAGAACTTGCAGGCGATTTTTAACCGTGAGTCCGGGAGCAACAACAAAAATAGCTTTAGAGAAGCGAGAGTCTTGAGGATAGGTAACTTTATTGATAATTTGCCATGCAATTAACATCGCCATGACGATAGTTTTACCCGAACCTGTTGCCATTTTGGAACAGAGGCGTTTAAAGTTTCCGCCGTCTGAAGGAATATCAATTCCAACCTTTTCAGATGGTGGAGATTCTGTTAGCCAGATTAAGGTTTCTATGGCTTCTAACTGGCAAAAAAACAAGGGAAAGTGACGTTCTTCGGAATTGTGCCAATGTTCTAGCAATCGCTTGGTAACGCCTGTAACGCCTGGGTGTCCTTCATTGCACCAAGCTTTAACGCGGGGACGAATTTGATTGACTAAAGGAATTTCGACAAATTTACCAGGATCGTCGAAGGTTTTAGAGCTTTCGGAGGCAATAATATAGCCTGCGGGTCGTCTTCCTTCTGCTAGACTGAATAAACGAGAGGTGCGATCGTAGTGCCAATATTGTTTTGGCTCCTCGTAGGGAGAATTGATGATCAGTTGATCGATAGCAGTTTTTGAATTCATGTGAACCTTGCTCAATCAGAATTTTTTCCAACAGGGTAAATATAGACTTGATGTGCTTGTACTGATGTGAGAATATCTGTTTCCTCATGGTTCAGGTGTTTTTTAATTGCTTTCTTAACTCGCTCCATCCTACTTAATCTAATTTGTTGACGCTTTTTATAACTATCATTGCCCTTGATTTTGCTTTTAGATGTTTGAGAAGTTTTTTTCTTATTCTTATTTCTGGATGACGGATCTTCAGCAAGTGTATAGTCGCTATCATTAGTCACCAAATTACATCGATTCATTGCTGCTATATGGACAAAAATACAATCTGTGGTTTCAGGTTTATCATCATCATTTAGAATGATGGTTTTGAGAATTTTGTCCAAAGATAGGTTAATCTCTGTATCAATAAAATGAGGATCGTGCAAAAGTATCCAATATCTTAAAATTAGAATTTCATCTCTTTCGTCACTTGAATTTTTTATTCGCTGGCCTAGTCTGTATTTATATTCCTCCTTTATTCTTTTTTGCTTATCCATACAAAGTTTATAGCCTTGACGTTGAAGAAATTTTAGCAGCTTGTTTATATGTTTTTCTTCAGTTTTAGTGTCTAAATCACCCAGAACAAGGTTTTTCTCGTCATAGAGGAGATGTTCAAATACATTAGTGTCAATCACAATAAGATAAAAATTATTATCATCTGTTAATGGATCGGTGTCTATCATAATGAATTTTGGATATAGAAAAAATTATTTGATTTGTTTATTTATAACTCTAGTGCCTCTATCACATCTGCACCAAAAAACTCCATTGGCAATCCTTTTTGTAAACTGCCATCAGGTTTGATATCTAAATTTTTGACTTTAACTGTTTCATCCTCAACATAAAAATATGCAACTGAAATATCCCCGCAACTCAAAGTACCATTATAAACCAACCGTCGGAGGCGAAGAATAATATTTGAGCTATGAGTTTCAATTAATGATGGGATTTGGCGATCATTCCACAAATCTGCAAAGAATGAACCCATTTCAAGTTGTGCTGTAGGATGAATTTGCGCTTCTGGTTGTTCAACAATCAAGAGTTGTCCTTTATTGAGTAATGCACCCTGAACAAATATAGGAATACATTGACTAACACCAAAGCCAAAATCAGCTAAGTAAGCTTTTGCATTGGTTAATTTATTTTTTGCTGTAAATTCGGGAATAAAACCTTTTTTCGGAGGTTGAAACTGTACATCTTCAATATCAACGACTGATTCAATATGTTTCTTGACAAAAGCGAATCTTTTAACCGCCTCCTCCGTTTCTTCTTTTAGTAGCCTTTGTAAATGAGGCATGACATATTCGCCTCTATGTCCCACATCATCAGGAGGCGGACTACCTAGAATAACACTTCTCTCTGATTCTTCTCGGACTGGCGAGAGATGTCGCATAGATATGATGTCATGTCGTATGCCATCAAGATAAAGATTATCGAAAGCAGATTTAATAATCTCTACAGGGTTATTGGGAAGTGGAAAGCTGAGAAATCTAGTTCGTCGAATGTTATTTTCCTCTTTTTTAAGAACTTTTTTACCTCCTATTTTACAGGTAACGTTATGTTGCGCTTTTGTACTTTTTCCGTAGGGGATACTTCCAAAAACACAAAATTCAGCCGTTAATTCCTCAACAGGTACAATTGAATCGGCTCTAAAGGTAGTTTCTGCCGTTATGGGATCTTCATCAACAAGAGTTGAAGATGTGGTTAATTCAATGTTTAAGTTTGTTATATCACCTTCTAAATTTTTGACAGGTTTACTTTGCTGTAATTGTTCTCTAATTTGTTGAATTTTTGGGTCAGGTAAATCATTAGTTTTAAGTTCTAAGGTAAATTGAAAACTGTTACTGCGGGATAGAGAATTTTTCAAATCGCTGAATGTTCCAAGACTAACGTGCCGTCCTTCTGTAGCAAAAAAATCGCCCTCACTCGATTCAATGGTTTGCTGAAGCATTAGTAAAAATTTAATAAGCGTAGATTTTCCAGCACTATTCCGCCCGATTAAAATCGTTATCGGTCGGATGCGAACATCTATTTCTTCACGAAATGCTCGAAAATTCTTCAACTTGATTCGGGTCAACATATATAACGTTTGCCTGGTTAATCTCCTAAGTTAATCGGATAATCTTTAAAGATTCGATCCCGCGATCGTCTACAATTTTGACAGCAACGCGCTGATATTCACCAATTTCAAAGGGCAACGAGACAGTCCCTTGATAGGACTCGATTAAATCCTCGTCAATTTCGGCTTTGAGATTGCGGGCTAGGCGTGACCAAGCATCTTTTTCTCCAGCCATCGGGAAGAAAACCTGACGGGGGAAAAGGCTTCTGCCGTCATAATCAGTATCGAGCATCCATACAGCAATTTTTTCGACACTGCCAGATTCGATGTTACCAGTTTTGGTGTTGTAGTAGTCGAACCCATAAACTTCTACTTCCCACTTGCCTGCATCTTCTCCTCTATTGATGCGACGAAGGGCAACATCTGGTTGACCCATAAGCCAGAAGCTATCATTACTAGCGCGTTTTTTCTTGAGGTCTTCTGTCTGCATATCCATGTTCATTTGTGCTTTCAGAAGGGTGACACCGGGCCAGTTGGTTTCGTCGATGTCTTTTGCAGCTTCAGGGTCAAATTGAAAGGCGGCAAAGATGATTAATTTGGGTTTTGGAACTAAAGTTTGCGCTTCTTCAAGGGCTTGGGTAACTTGGCGTTGTTCGAGGGGTGCGTGTTCTGGCCCGAAGGAAATGACAACTCGCATCGGTTTATCGTAAGTACCGCCCGCTTCTTTGACGCTATTAGCGCCTAAGTCGTTGGGTTTGGTTTCGGCATCGGCATGAAGCCAACGAGTACCCGGTAAAGGTTCGACTCGTGAAAAAAGAATGTATTGCCCATTTTTACCACGAATTCCGGTTTTTAGCAGTTCGTCACGCCATTCTGATTGCCGTAGAGTCTCCCCAGTACGGGCAATTGATTGGTCGGCAACGGGTATATTATTTGCTTCTGCCTCATCCAAGGGTTTTACAATTGGGGCGGGGACTGCTTCAACTGTAAATGGGCCTGTAACTCTGACTCTGGATTTGTCTAATAAAGGTTGGTCGTAGAGGGTTTCTTGGTCTGCATATTTATTAATAGCTTGTTCGATTTCTATGCGGTTCATGCCTTCCCGAATTTCTGGGTTATTGGCAATAGATTTAAGGGTGATGTGAGGGACTGTTTTGTATTTGAAACCACTGCCTACGCCTTCCTGGGAATTTGCTAATTGATAATAGTCAAAGGTGGCGGTCATTAACCTTTGTTTGGCTAGAGTTATTGCTACTCGCGAGGTATCGCAGGTTATCCATCTGCGTCCCCATTGTTCGGCTACGTAGGCAGTTGTGCCGCTACCGCAGGTGATGTCTAGAACTAAATCGCCTGGGTCAGTAGCCATTAGGATGCAGCGTTGTATGACTTTAGTCACAGTTTGAACGACATATAGCTGAGAATCGAGAAAGCTACCTGAACCTGTATCTGTCCAAACATTATTGAGTGGAATAACAGGATAATCGTCAATAAAAGAAACATATCTTAGGTTATCCCCAACAGCAAATATTCTATTTGCTTGTACAAGTCTATCTAAACCTTCTTTGCCCGTTGTCCAATGTCTATTAGCTGGTGGTGTGTATATTTTTTCCATAAATTTATATGGAATTGAAGTATTAGGGCTATATCCTTGTGAAGTCAAAGAAACAGATTGAAAAAGCCTAATATTATTTGGTAATTTATTAGAATTTTCGCTGTCATCCGAAGAAATTGTTTGCCTCTCATAATTATCGTCAAAGTAATATTTGAATGCTGTTGAATTACTGCTAGTATCCCGCTTAATAAAAAGCGAATTATACTTAAACTTAAGTTTTTCTTTCGCATATATAACAATATAATCGGAGACTGAAGAAAGAGTTTTTGTATCAAGGCTACCAGTTTTTTTGAATGTAATAATGGAGCAAAAATTATTACTCCCCAAAATTTCATCCATTAATTCCCTAACATGATGCAAGTTTTCATCCGAAATCTGGACAAAAACACTACCACTTTCCGACAATAATTCCCTCGCTAATAACAATCTATCTCTTAAATAAGTCAAATAAGAATGAATCCCCAACTCCCAAGTATCCCGAAATGCTTTAATCATTTCCGGTTCTTGAGTCAAATCCTCATCTTTGCCATCTTTGACATCCCGCTTATTGACAAAGGGCTGAAAATTAGAACCATATTTAATCCCATAGGGCGGATCGAAATAAATCATCTGAACTTGTCCCGCCATTCCCTCTTTTTCTAATAGGGAATTCATCACTAAAAGCGAGTCCCCAGCTACTAAGCGGTTACTCCAATTATGCTTATGTTTATAAAATTCAATAGCTTGACGAATTGGCGGATTTTCCTCTGGTTGCTCAAATAAAGATAGCTGTACACCTTGATTTGGGTTACGCTTCCGTACTGCTTCAATAATGCTGCGCGGATCGATGCGTTCATGAACGTGCAGCGAGACTGTTGGCACTTCAAAGCTAGTATGTTCTGCCTTACCTGCCCAAACTAACTGCGGGTCAAGGTGTGGATCGTAGCTATAATTTTTGCTATCTCCATCTGGATCGGTATCTGGCGTAACCAGTCCGATCGGTGGATTATTAACCCTTTGTTGGTTTTCGTGTTCGTATTGCGCGATCGCTCTTTGATCCGGTTTTTTTTGCCGAGCCATGCGACTTCCTCCAGCCTCAAAGCCTTCACTTTACAATTTATTCAACCCTTTGCCAAATTTGTTGGATGTTTTTTATGATTTCTCTAGCCTGCTAATATCTTTGCTACCCGCAGATGAATTACATCTAACCACACCGGAATCACAGGCTGACCCGATTTCAAGGAAGCGATCGCCTTTTCCAAATCAAAGTCTACCAGTTGAAGCGATCGCTCTTGCTGATTCCACCACAACATAAACCGCTCTTGCGAACTTGGATTTGTAAACTCTGGCTGCTTCTCCTCCAAACTCTATCACTTGGTAGACAGGTGTAAACTAACTGGTAGACACTGTAAATTTACACCCAAGTAGACACATGAAAATTAAGGAACTACAGGAACGCTACGGGCTGAAAACACGGCAATCTATCTATGATTGGATTAAAGCTGCAAAGATTACACTACCTAAAGATGAGCGGGGTCACGCCTACGCTACACCGGAACAAATTGAAGTTTTAGACCAACTGGTAGAACATCTAAAAACTGGGGGAACGTTGGGCAGCTTTACCCCTGTGTCTAGTCCTGAAATTTACACCACGGCAGACAGTCAGATAGACACCTCTGAACCCTCTACTGTCTACTCAGCAATAGACACTGTAAATTCAGAGATAGACACCCCGATGGTCATGTTAGAGCGTTTGGTGGGTGTTATAGTCTCCAACATTCAACCCCGTTCCCCCTTGTGGTTTCATGAGGAACTGGAGAAAGCGGCTAAACAAGGCTGGATTCTGTCTAGTTCCGATGTTGAGGCGTTAATTGGAGTTAAACCCAAAGGTGAAATATTCCACCGGGGCGGGTGGGAGTTTGTTAGAGCGGGTAAGATTGGCAATCAGGGGGCCTGGAAAGTTAATAAATACGGAAATTTATAAATCATCTTTTCTTGATTCCATACCGGAAGAAAGGAATCATTGATGAATTAGTTATACATGGTTATTCAGAAGTAAAAACGCGATTATTAATTTTTAGCTTTAATAGGTGTCTAGTAGTTGGTAGACACTGTAAATTTAACCCTTGACTGTTCCGTTGGGGGTTTGTGTATTTTTATTAATTTGTTTTTGGGCGCTCAAGGGGAAAATCTGAATTTTGATAGTGTCTCACCTTGACCAGACACGGTTAATTAGTTGGGGGAACTGTTGCAGATTTTTAACGGGTGTTAAACATCTCCCGCCGTCACAGGGAAACGTGCCACAAAAATACTCCCCCAATTGTGAAGAAAGTTGAGGGAGTAAAACGGGTTAGCCGCGTTACGAGCGATCGCTAAACAATGTAAGTCCCGTGTTTAGTTTTCATTACAGTCTCAATCACTAAGTCGTTGTAGGTTTTGTCAATCTCCACATTTTGCAGAAGTTCGGCAATGTCATCGACTGTTTGACCCTCCTCAGTGTCCTCATCGGTGAGGGCCTGTAATTTGGTTACGAGCGATTGCAGGTGGTCAAATTGTTTTTCAGTGAGTCGTACAGCCATAGTGATTAAATCCTTATCCTGTAATAGTTTCGGCGGAATTTAAAAAAGTTTAGTTTTGTTATATAGGAGCATTAATAGCAAAACTAAACTTTTTCGAGAGCTAAACTTTCACTTCATCAAAACCGTTAACCCTCATCAGTCGATATGGGTTGCCGTCCAGTTCCACAAATCTAATATCGTCATTCCATATAACCCAATGGGCATCGGTGTTATCCCCTGCGGGTTTCCAGTTGCTAAAAGTATGATTTATTAGTTCCGATTGTTGGCTTAACAATTTGTGAAATTCTGCAAGATGTGGGGGAAGTTGGACACTATAACTGATGGGTTTAAGTTCACCAGGGGGAACCCATAAGGGAGCTAAGTCACGGCTTAATAGTTCTTCTGCCGAGCATCCCATTAACTCACAAGCCCCTTGATTGACCAGGACATTTTGGTGTTTAGTCATGCTGACAAGGAAAGTCGGACGGGTTTCGTTTAACAGTTCCTCGGCAATTCTTAACCATTGAACGTCTGCTAAACCTCTAATCATGGCGGGTTCCTCGTTTTGTAGGGTTGCTGGAATAGGGATATTTTTTTCACCATTAGCACTTGAGTAGGTAACAACTGCTTCCCTCAATCCCCATCTATTAAGGAACTGGATAATAGAATCAGTCTGTGACCCAACAAACTCTAAAGCCATAGAACGCGACGGCAAGGAAAACCGAACCGTTTCACGTCCTATGGCTATTTGACATTTAGGGCATTGCAACAGCTTTAACATCCGTTTCCCCCCCTTTCCTATACCTATCTTGCAGTTCTTTCAACTTCTCTGGCCGGACATCTAGTAGATGGGCAACCTTAACGATTAGCCCATTCTTGGGGGGTTTTTCAGTCAGTAGTTCCTTGAGAAACTGACAGCACTCACCCTCAACTTCCTCGGTGTCATTTCCCATTGAATTCAATACGATGTCTGCAACATAGTCATTTAAGGTGGTGTCGGCTTGGACAGCTTTTATTTTAAGTTCCTTATGTTTCTCAGTCTCAATATAGAAACATATTGGTTTATATCCGGGCTTTTCCCTCATACTCATTCATCACCTCAGTCTTTAGTACCAGTCTAACGTTCAAGGGTGTTGTACGTCCCTACAGTACATCCCTTAATAATTTGTTACATTCAAATCTTGTACTAACGTACTCTCATTAGTACAATTAAACATACAAACATTAGGTTGTACTTTTAGATAACGCTTAACGCACTCTAGGATACCGCCCAACCCTCAGAACCTTGACAACTCAATAGCCAAACTAACCTACCTAATCGGGACGGTGAAGGGCATTTGTTAACGTTAACTACACTTTATGAGGTGTTTTAATTGACCACAATCTTAGAACCAGAAATCATCCCAAAAGGGCGACGGGTTAAGCTCAAAACCTTGAAACGTGGCACGGTTCCTTATGTGGATAAAAAGGAACTAGCGACGGACTTAAACCGCAGTAGAACAACGTTAAGCCAGTGGGAAGAACTGTTAATAAAACACTCCCCTGATTTCCGCAAGTTCTACAGTCCCGGCTCTCCTTGGAATGATTTTCAAGCCTATTGCTTAGAGATTATCCACACCTGGAGAGAAGGGATTAAAACACGGAAACTCCCCCTAAATGCTTATCAGGATTACATTACCGAAAACAGTCAACTATTCACTCTGGAGAATTACAGAAATGACATCCAACAACAACGGAAAACAGATGCAACAATCAATGATGCAAAACTTATCGAAGCAGCTTAAAGTTAACGAGAAACTGCTAATAAAAACCGCTCTCGACCTTGGTTTTGACCCGGATAATTTAACTGAAGGTGAGGGTATTGCGATCGCGCAACATCTCACCGGAACTAAACCCCAAACACTCAAGGGAACCAAATCAGAACCAACCCCGGAATCATTCAGTATTGAGGACTCAGAAGACTTTATCGACTGGGAAGAAATCGAATCCGAGTTAGGGGAAAATGCCTTGTCGCTTGTTCAGGAATTAGGACTAAATCAAGATGCTATTAGTCAATCGGATTTGGCGGCGCTCCGAGAATTAGCTTTATCTAACCCCGTTCATCAGAACCTAGCGGATCATATTGGGGCGGTTGGCAGTGTTCAGGAAGGCTTGACCAATGAACATATCAGAGTTCAGTTTGAAACCGGAACGGCTATTGGTGAAGCTGGTAGTGTTGCTCTGATTACTGGGTTATTGCAATCACAGTTAAACGGTTTACAGCAAGCCTACACCCTACAAACTGCCATTAATTCAGACTTCCAAAAAATCATTAATTCTCAACTTGAAACCCTAGGTAAAACTAACAAAGGGACACCGGACAAAACGGTTGAGGATTTGGGGAAGTGTGCAACTTCAAACCAACAGAACAGCAAGAAAAAAACGGCAGTCAGAACTCAGAAAGTCGATGTTATGACTATCAAGAAATCACTGAACAAATAAACAAATTAAAGGAGACGGTATCTGTACTAGAAAGCCGTCTCTCTAATCAATCCACCCATCACGAAGGATTAATTATGAAAGCGATTATATCACGATTACAGCGCATCCTACGACAACTTGAGGGCATATCACCCTATCAATATGACGGTTTAGTTATGCAGATGATGGGGGGTTTCTAATGGGAATATTTAACGCCATTGGCAGAATATTCGGAGGCGGGAAAAATGATACTGCTACCGACCCTAAAATAGCCATTAAAGGGGATATTTCACCTATTCCACAAAACCTTATCACCCCTGATTATAGACCTCAGAACGGGGTTTATATTGCTACTTCTGCCGACCTTTTAAGGGAATGGGAATCAAAGGGCTGGATGATTTCTAAAGATGATTTAGAAACTCTCAAAGCCATGCACAAAACCCTTGAAGGTTACGAGAAATTGTCTAAGGAGTACGGAAAGGAACTGGGAGCTTTTAGTAGAACAGAAGCTAAATTAGTCGGAACTGTAACTAAAACTATCCCTAAAGTTGCAGGCGGTAATTTTGCCCAATATGCAGCTAATCAAAAACTTAATTCTGATATGGATAAGATAGCTGTTGAGTATCAGAAAAACATTGCTCTGAGGCAAGCAGAAGCCCGACAACTGCAACAACAACTACAACAACAGAAAGCACGAATACAAGAGCGTAAGGAACGCTTGAGAGGAGGTTAGATGTCTCGATTTAGTCTCTACTTTGGGACGGGTTTAGCGAGTACAGGAGTAGGACATTTTTTAAGTCTAGTTTCCCGTTCCGTCCCTAACTTTAGCTGGCTGTATTGGTCAGTTTTTTTGGCTTTAATTGTTGTTTGCTTAGTGCTTTGCACCCGAATAGGAAGAAAAAATTATTCAGGACAGTTCGCAACATCCCCTAGCGTTCTATTGACACTTTCATCAATTACTTTAATTACATATTTAATGGGGGTGATTTGGGGATGGGGTTTTTAGAATGGCTTGAAAATCATGAAGCTGCGGTATCTTCTATTATTTGCTGTGGCTGTGGCTTCATTTCATTGGCTTGGTCTACTGTTAACCCGGGTATCAATCCCAGTCGGTTCTACTCGGCGGGGGTTACTGGACTGTTTGGGGTTGGGGCGATCGCCCTTTCAATTAAGGGCCTGAAGGAAGAAGAACGAAATATTATTAAACGCGACACCCAAGACGAGATTTATGGTCTTTATCAAGCTGCGGAAGTTCAAACTGTACAAAATATTCTGTTCCCACCAAGCCCTATGTCACCGGGGGGAATGAATACTTACTATCAGATGGAATTTAACCAACTCCCTGAACAGTTGGATTTCTACAACTGGGAAAATTTAGCCGATGAAGCTTGTGGAATCTTAGTTGGCGGGAATAGTGGGAGCGCTAAGACTTCACTCGCTGCTGGTTTTATTGTCGGGAAATTAACCGCCGTTACCCCTGCGGAAGTGATTGTACTTGACATCCATCAACGAAAAAATATCATCTGGAAACAGATGGGCTTCCCCCGTGTTGAATCAGATGTTGAAACCATCTTTGAGGTTATGAAATGGTTGATAAATGAAATTGAACGCCGGAAATACGAGGACGGACACCCGTTGATTGTCTGCCTGGATGAAATTAACGACACCCTATCAGAACTTGAACATTTAGACGTTATCAAACCCCTACCCGATAAGACAAAACGCAGAAATACCTTTATCTATTCCATCCGCAAACTTTCCAACGCCCGGAAGTTTGACATCTGTTTGTTAGGCTTCATGCAGTCCCACAACACAGAAGCCATAGGAATTGATGGGAAGTTTAGGAATAACTTTCTATTGGTGCTTTGTGGTGCAAGTGCCAGGGGAGAAATCGATAATAAATGGAAACATGATGACCCCCGTTTTCTGCACATTAAGAACACAGCTTATCCGGTTGTTATTTCAGGATCAAATCCTTTTCAGATAGCTGAACACCCTACCCATAAACACCAT
>Ga0082207_1000179_pt1 | contig 36515 bp, 27 predicted proteins | sample LakMenEpi10Aug09_FD_71540 | JGI IMG/M metagenome (GOLD analysis project Ga0082207, IMG submission 71540) | reverse complement strand
AGTCGAGTGCCGGTTCGAAATAGGCGGAAGTAGTTTTGGTGATCTGGTTTTCGAGTTCATCCAAATGATATCCGATGGCCAGCTTAGCAGCGATCTTGGCGATGGGATATCCGGTGGCCTTACTGGCGAGTGCAGAGGATCGGCTTACGCGTGGATTGATTTCAATGGCGATGATCTCTTCGGTTTCCGGGTTCAGGGCGAATTGTACGTTGCATCCGCCGGCGAAATTGCCGAGATCACGCATCATGCGGATGGCGGTGTTGCGCATCAGTTGCATGCCAGTGTCGCTGAGCGTCATGGCCGGCGCCACGGTGATCGAGTCGCCGGTGTGTACACCCATGGGGTCGAAGTTCTCGACGGTACAGATGATGCATACATTATCGGCCGAGTCGCGAAGCAGTTCCAATTCAAATTCTTTCCATCCCAGTACGGCTTTTTCTACCAGTACTTCGTGTATCGGGGAGGCTTGTAGTCCGCGGTTCAAAGCCTCATCCAGATCATCCTTATCATGTACGAAACCGCCGCCGGTTCCCCCGAGCGTGAAGGAGGGGCGTATCACCAGTGGGAAACCGATTTGTTGGGCGAATTCTTTTCCTTCCAGGAATGAGTTGGCTGTACGGGCAGTGGCCACTTGTATGCCCATTTGTATCATCCATTGCCGAAATTTCTCTCGGTCCTCTGCTTTATCGATGGCTTTGATGTCTACACCGATCAGCCGAACGTTGTATTGCTTCCAGAGTCCGAGTTCTTCTGCTTCTTTTGCCAGATTCAGTGCGGTTTGTCCGCCCATGGTGGGCAGCACGGCATCGATCTGATTCTCTTGCAAGATCTGTTCGATGCTTTCGACAGTGAGGGGAAGCAGGTATACACGATCAGCCATCATGGGGTCGGTCATGATGGTGGCGGGGTTGCTGTTGATGAGAATCACCTTGATCCCTTCTTCGCGAAGACTGCGGGCGGCCTGGGTACCGGAGTAGTCGAACTCGCAGGCTTGACCGATGATGATGGGACCGGAACCGATGATGAGTACGGATCGGATCGAGGTATCTTTTGGCATGGGGTGATGTTTACGGGCGCTTGCGAAAAAACAAATTGCGCAAAACTAAGGGTGTTGGACCGTTTGCTGTCCGGCCTGGCGAAAAGAATTTTCCCCAGCCCCAACCATTTACCCCTTCAATGGTTTTTTATTCAAACCCCATTATTATGACGACGTTGGCAGAGGGACAAAAAGCGCCGGCTTTTTCGGCAGCTGATCAGAACGGGAAAACCGTTCGGTTGAGCGCCTTCAAGGGACAAAAACTGGTACTGTATTTCTATCCGAAGGATATGACATCGACCTGCACGGTGCAGGCCTGTAATCTGCGGGATCACCATAAGGAACTGATCAAAAAAGGCTGGGCTGTTGTTGGGGTCAGTCCGGATGACGAAGCCAGTCATCAAAAATTCATCTCCAAACACGAATTGCCGTTCACCTTATTGGCCGACATCGACCAAAAAATCCTGCAGGCCTATGGGGTCTGGGGGGAGAAATCGATGTACGGAAGGAAGTACATGGGCGTGATCCGTACCACGTTTCTGATCGATGCAAAGGGCGTGATCCGGCACATCATCCGAAAGCCTCAGTCGGCCAAACATGCTCAGGAGATCCTGAAGTTGGCAGCCGATATGGATTAAGCTCGGATGATCCACTCCAGTCCGCTGACAATGGATCGTTGAACGCCTTCTTCTTCGATCAGCAGTGCGCCTTCGTCCTCCACATCCAGGATCCGGATAACTTTCTCTTTTCCGTTTTCGCGAACCGTGAATGAAGCGTCTTTCCCGAATAATTGATTTCGGTATTGTTTCAGAAGTGGATGAAACCCATCCCTGCGCCAGGCCTGGATCTGTTCATTCAGGGCGTTGGCGATTCGTTGTGCCAGTGTTTTGGGGTCGAGTTCTTTTCCGGTGATCTGTCGGAGTGAAACCGGGTTTGGGAGAGTAGTGTCGAATGTCGTTTGATTCACATTGATGCCGATGCCAATGATTTGCCAGCTGGAGCTAGACTCGATGAGTAATCCGCCCAATTTTCTGCTTTTCCAATAGAGATCGTTGGGCCATTTGATCTGGTTGTCGCCGCAGCTGATTTCGGTCAGTACTTGTTGGCAGGAGAGCGCAGAACAGACGCTTAGGTGGAAGGGGCGGGTGTCGGGTAGTTGTGCTGTTTCCAGCAGGATGGTCATGGCGAGGTTTTGATTCGGTGCGGAGAGCCAGGACTTTCCCATCTGTCCTCTACCGGCGGTTTGGTTCCGGGTGAACAGCACATCGCCGTGACGGGCGCGTCCTTCTTCGATCTGCTCCCGGGCCAGGTTGTTCGTGCTGCCGGCCTGCTGCAGTTCCGTGAAGCGGCTTCCGATCGTGTTTTCCGGGGGAGGCAATGCCAATTATCGCTAATTTTAGGGCGTAAACGTAATCAAAAACAAAACGTCCAGCACAATCCTTTGGCTTCGTCCCTAACCCGTCGCTCCGACACCCTTGCTGATCGCGCCGCAGTGCCTAAACGCATCAATCGCAATTCCAAATTATTCAAGACCATCCTTTCTTCGATTCAAGAGAAAAAAGGGGAGGATATTGTTTCATTGGATCTGCGCAAGATCCCGGAGGCCGTGGCTGATTTCTTTTTCATCTGTGAGGCGCGCAGTCTGCCTCAGATCCGAGCGATTGTCGATCACATCGAGGATCAGGTGAAACTAAAATGCGGGGAAACGCCTTACCGACGGGAAGGCAACCAAAAGATGCACTGGGTGTTGATGGATTATGTGACCATTGTGGTGCATGTCATGCTGCCGGAAAACCGGACGTTTTATCAGTTGGAGGAGATGTGGAGCGATGCAGAACAAATGAAACACGACTAAGCTGTTAAAGTTTCGTCAAGTCGGGCTCCTTGGCCCGGTCCTTGCAACAATGAATATTCAAGCAATCGAATTTTGAAAAGTATGAATGAGAATCGAACCCCTGGAGCGGGCAAGTCCCCCAAAAAGACCCCTCGTTTCAGTTTTTACTGGATCTATGCCATCGTATTCGCGGTGCTGATCGGTATGCAGTTGTTCGGCCCTTTGGCGCCGAACATGGCTAAGTCCAACGAAAAAGAATTCAAGCAACTGGTTATAAAAGGTCAGGTCGACAAGTATCAGATCATCGACAACCGGAATACTGTACGTGTTTTCTTAAATGACTCCGGACTGGTGGCACAGGCGGCACGACTCAAAGAGATCGGCGGTAAAGTGACCAAGCAAGGTCCGCATATGAGTTTCCGCATCACTGGTGGTGAAGCTTTTCAAAAATCCATGTCCGACCTCTACACCAAGAATCCCGCTGTCGCGGAGATCGCTTTTGATGTTGACAATGAGCGCGACTGGTTTGGCGGCATTTTACAGTTCCTCTTGCCCGTGCTGTTATTCGTTGGTATCTGGGTGCTGTTCATGCGCAAGATGGGTGGTCCGGCCGGCGGCGGCGGCGGTGGCGGTGGCGGGATCTTCAACATCGGAAAATCAAAGGCAACTCTTTTCGATAAAGGCACCAAGGTCAACATCACGTTCGCAGATGTAGCCGGATTGGATGAAGCCAAAGTGGAAGTGATGGAAATCGTCGACTTCCTCAAGAATCCGAAAAAGTATACCAACCTGGGGGGTAAGATCCCCAAAGGTGCCTTGTTGATCGGTCCGCCCGGTACCGGTAAAACCCTATTGGCCAAAGCCGTAGCCGGTGAGGCGCAAGTGCCTTTCTTCAGTTTGAGCGGATCGGATTTCGTAGAAATGTTTGTGGGTGTGGGTGCCAGCCGTGTTCGTGATCTGTTCAAGCAGGCACGGGAGAAAGCGCCTTGTATCATTTTCATCGATGAGATCGATGCGATCGGTCGTGCTCGCGGAAAGAATGCGATGATGAGCAACGATGAACGCGAGAGCACCCTGAATCAGATGCTGGTGGAAATGGACGGATTCGGCACGGATGTGGGCATCATTGTACTGGCAGCCACCAACCGTCCGGACGTATTGGATGCAGCTTTATTGCGTCCGGGTCGTTTCGATCGCCAGATATCGATCGATAAACCTGATCTGAAAGGACGGGAAGATATTTTCAAAGTCCACCTGAAGCCCATCAAGATTTCCAGCACACTCGATATACATAAGCTGGCGGAGCAAACGCCCGGATTCGCCGGCGCCGACATCGCCAATGTTTGTAATGAGGCGGCACTGATCGCGGCTCGTAAGAATAAAGAGGCGGTAGATATGCAGGATTTCCAAGATGCGGTAGATCGTGTGATCGGCGGACTGGAAAAGAAAAATAAGATCATCTCGCCTGAAGAGAAAAAGATCATCGCTTATCACGAAGCCGGACATGCCATCTGTGGCTGGTATTTGGAGCACGCCTATCCGCTGCTGAAGGTGACGATCGTTCCGCGCGGTACCGCAGCACTCGGCTATGCTCAATACACGCCGAAGGAGCAGTATCTGTACAACACCGATCAACTCAATGATCAAATCTGTATGACACTGGGCGGACGGGCCAGTGAAGAGATCTTCTTCAGTAAAATATCTACCGGCGCACAGAACGATCTGCAACAGATCACCCGTACCGCTTACGCGATGGTTACGGTATACGGTATGAACGACAAGGTCGGTAACATCAGCTTCTACGATCCCAATTCGGACGCTGCCTTTACAAAGCCCTATTCGGATGATACTGCCAAGTTGATCGATAACGAAGTACGCTTGTTGGTCGACCATGCCTACGAACGCACCAAGCAATTGCTCACGGACAAAAAAGAGCAGGTTGAGAAATTGGCGAACGCCTTGCTGGAGCGAGAAGTTCTTTTCCAAAGCGATGTGGAAGCCTTGATCGGCAAGCGTCCTTACGAAGAGAAAAAGCCCTTGGCGGATGTAGTGGCGGTGGAAGCGGATGGGACTCCAGAAGTGACTCCGGAAGCGACAACGTCAACGGAAACTGATCAAGCTTCTGATCCTGCTGCTCCGACAGAACAAACGGCCTGATCCTTATGAATGTATCACCTTCCAAGGAGAATATCCTGAAAAGGATCCGCTTGGCACTGGCGACCGAGACGCCGGTTCCTTTTCCGCAACGAGAGCCCGCGGCCGTTGTGCCTGCGTTGAATCAGGATATCGAGGTAGAGTTCGCCGAGCGGTTCGCGGCACTGGAAGGGAAATTCATTTATTGCATCAACCGACAGGAGCTTGCGTTCCAGTTAGGCAGTTTGATCCGGAAAATGAATTGGGAAAAAGTATTCTGTGTAGAGGAAGTATTGAAGCCGGCAATCGAAGCGGTGATCGGGGATCGGTTGTTCAATGAAGATCTGAGTAAGGCGGATGTATCGATCACCGGCTGTGAATGTCTGGTGGCCCGTACCGGCAGTATCGTGTTGAGTGCGGCACAAACAGACGGACGAACCGCCTCTGTATATGCACCTATCCATGTCTGTGTAGCCTTCACCTCCCAATTGGTATACGATATCGGCGATGCCTTTCAGCAAATCAAAAATCGGCATGGAGATCGGTTTCCTTCCTTGGTAAGCTTCGCGACCGGTCCGAGCCGAACCGCTGATATTGAGAAGACGCTGGTGGTGGGTGTACACGGACCGAAAGAGGTCTATCTCCTTCTGGTAGAGGGATAGTGCCACCGGTTTAGTAACTTTCAATCGTGCAAAAACGCATTTACTTTCTATCTGACTTTCATCTCGGCGCACCGGATGCTGCATCCAGTCTCGATCGCGAGCGGACATTGGTTCGGTTCCTGGATTCGATCAAGTCCGACGCGCAGGAGATCTTTCTGGTCGGTGACCTTTTCGATTTCTGGTTCGAATATCGATTGGTAGTGCCAAAAGGCCACGTGCGGCTACTCGGCAAACTCGCAGAACTTTCTGATCTGGGCATTCCCCTGCATTTTTTCATGGGTAACCACGACATGTGGGTCAAGGATTATTTTCAGAAAGAACTCAATATGCAGGTCTATGACCGACCTGTTCTGTTTGAGCGACAAGGAAAAAAACTTATTGTGGGACATGGAGATGGCTTAGGTCCGGGAGACCATGGATACAAGCGTCTCAAGAAATTATTTCGTCATCCGTTGGCTCAATGGCTATTCGGATTGTTACCACCCGCCATCGGTATCGGAACGGCCAATTATTTCAGTCGAAAGAGTCGGGCCCAAACCGGAGCCAGTGAGGAGGTATTCCTGGGTGCCGAAAAGGAGTGGCTGATCCAGTATGCCAACCGAAAGCAAGCCGAACAGCCGGTCGATTATTATCTATTCGGCCATCGTCATTTACCCATCGATCACCCTATTGAACCGGGCGCACGATACATAAACTTAGGCGACTGGATCCGCTATCAAACCTATGCCGTCATGGATGAAGGTATGATCGCCCTGAAAGCATTTGAACGACCTGAATCCACTATCATTCGCTCATGAGAAAGGCGGTTACCCTACTCGGTTTTTCTTTTTTTACGTTGAGCACGGTGTTTGCTCAATCGGATTCGATTTTTCAATTGATACGTTCATTCCAGGGCGATATACGGATGTTCGCGGCGGATCATTTGGGGAATCTGTATCTGGTCGACCGGAAGGATCAAGTCAAGAAAATATCTTCCAAAGGCGATTCACTGGCCGTTTATAATGATGTTCGTCGGTTAGGTCCGCTACATAGCATTGATGTCAGCAATCCCCTGCAACCCATGCTGTATTATAGAGATGGCGTACGCTTCGTGGTGCTGGATCGCTTTTTGAATCCGGTCACCCGCATCGATCTGCAGGCCAGTGAGATTTTGCAATTAAAAGCATGGACACGCAGTTATGACAATCAGATCTGGCTATTCGATCCGCTGGCCTATGCTTTAAAAAAAGTGGATCTGAGTGGCAAGGTGCAATGGAGTACGCCTGATTTTCGGTTGTTTCTGGGCCGACCGTTCATGCCGGCTCGTTTATTCGATCAGGACCGGAATCTGTATCTCTATGAAGCCGGGCAGGGAGTCTATGTATTCGATTATTTCGGTAATCTGAAAAATGGCATTCAGATATTCGATTGGCAGGATTTTCAAGTGGATGGGGGCTATATTTTCGGTCGCAAGGCCGATACGCTATATCGCTATGAAATCAAGAGTACCTATTACGACGAGTGGACACTGCCTATCGAGCTGAGAGGAGCGGTTCAGTACACGATACGAGGGAAGATGGTTTATGCTTTGTTTCGGGAGGGACAAACCGATCGGATACGGATCTATTCGGTTCGGTGAGGCATACGTAAACTCAGCGAAGGATCTCTGCTAGTTCTTTATCGAACATGCCGTACTTCCCGAATTCTACCACGCGTCCTAATTCCTTTCCGTTTTTGAACACTATGATAGTAGGCACCAGGGTAACGTTCAGTGCTTCGGAGAGTCGTCCGACTGTTTTTTTATTTCTGTCCACTCCGATCAAGGAACATTTTTCAGTCGGAAATTTAGCGCTGTCGAGTAAGGCCAAGAGCTGAGGAATGATGAAATGTGAATCCTCACACCAGGTGCCCATAAAGGCTACGATCTCAATGGAATCCTTTTGCTTTTGGATGTTTTCCAGTGCATCCGGACGGGCCTTGTAATTTTTATACGTGGAAGCAAACCAAGTGAAGGCCGTGTCGGTCTCCAATAGCTTACGGGTAAAATGTCCTTTGATCGTTTTCTCGCCCGGACCTTCTGAAAATGTTTCGAATGGTTGTGCCTGACCTCCAACCATGATCAGGAGTAGGTTGCAGACGAGTATCGACTTTAAAAAGGTATTCATACTGGAGGCTAAAATACAAAACCGGCTCTTCTTAATCGATCTTTACGATCATCTATGCGGGTTAAATTGAATTCAATGATGATGCCGGCTGTCGGTTTACTCAAAGGGTGGCCTTCATTTCGAGAAAGAATTGGCGGATCTGTTTGAGGGACTGGATCGCCGCCATGCGTTGTTCGGCCTTATCACCTTTTTTCAAAAAGTCACGGGCGCCATCGATGGTGAATTTGCGACGGCGAAGCAGGTCATAAATGAGGACCAGATTCTTCACATCGACGGGTCGGAAGAAGCGATCCCCTTTGCGATTCTTTCTTGGTTGCAGTACATCGAATTCAGTGGCCCAGTAGCGGATCAGGGATTGCTTTTCGCAGAACATGCGAGCCACTTCTCCGATCGAGTAGTATTGTTTTTTGAACAGCTCTTCATCGGCTGGGATCTCAATGCGGTCGACGTTGGCTGCATTTTCCTGCAGGGAGCGACGACCTCTTTTCCCGGTCGATGCAGTTTGTTGTATGCCCAAACGGGGACTGTTCATTTCGATACGTTCTTCCTGTATCACCTGAACAGGAGCCGGCTTCTTCGGTCGAACCGCCTTCAGTTTGGTAACCTGAGGTGGCGAGATCAAGGTATCCTCGTCTCCGAATGAAAAGGTGATCTGGGTGAGGGGTTTGGCCATATCCGATTTTTATCCTGGTAAAGGTATCGGGGGAAGGGCCTTTTCTGTGGTAACGAAACGCGGGTGTGGAAAAGTATGTGTGAGCGTGAATTAGTCCAGACTCTGGTTGCTGGCAGCTGCTCTTTTCAGCAGTTGATCAAATTGTTCCGGTGTCAGATCGTTGTAAAAGAAATAGACCGGATCGATCTTTTGGTTGAACTTAACAACTTCGTAATGGCAGTGTGGTCCGGTTGACTTACCAGTGCTGCCTACCCAACCAATAATCTCACCACGTTTTACTTTTTGTCCCGTTACTGCTTTGGTACGAACCATATGACCATAGATGGTTTGATAACCGAAGCCGTGGTCAATTATGACATAATTGCCAAATCCATTTCCTCTATTACCTGAAAAATTGACGGTGCCATTGGCAGTAGCATAGATGGGGGTTCCCTGTGGTGCTGTAAAATCGAGCCCCTGATGCATTTTTTGGGTTTTGTAAATCGGATCAATTCGTATCCCGAATCCGCTTGCTATCCGAGTCAGGTCGCGGTTGTGTACAGGTTGAATGGCTGGCGTATGTGCAAGTAAAGTTTCTTTATCCTTTATGAGGTCTTCAACCTCTTTATAGGATCGTTCCTGTGTTTTCATTCGAGCCAATAACGCTTCGAGGGTTTTTTGGATGGAGGGCACTAACTGATCGGAGGGCATGCGCTGGATTTTGGCGATCTCCAGGGCCTCGGCCTCCAGTTGAGCCCTGGCGCTATCAGGAATAGGGTCTGCTTCAAAAATGGAACGATAGACCTCGTTGTCACGTTTTTCCAGATCGGCCAGTTTAATCTCAATCTCGTTTAGTTTCTCTGCTAGGCCCTCATACTGATCGAGTAAATAACGGTTTTGTGATTGCAAGATCTTCTCCTGCGGGGAACCGATGAAACGAAAAGCTGCGAAGGCGATGAGTCCGGCCGTTACCAAGGAAGCTGCCAGAAAACCGAACAGGCGTAACAGGCGCACACGGAGTGGCGTATCCAGTTTTTCATACTGAAGCGTCTGGGTGTTGAATATGTATTTGATGCGCTTCATAGACCGGGAATCCGCAAGGGAGGAAAAGCCTTGTTTCGCTTACCTTTGCGTCGACAAATATACCCGGTAAACCGGAATAAAACGACCATGACTGCTGCTCAGATCCGACAGGCTTTTTTAGACTTTTTCGCGTCGAAAGGACATGCCATTGTTCCTTCCGCCCCGATCGTGGTGAAGAACGATCCCACGCTGCTGTTCACCAATGCAGGCATGAATCAGTTCAAGGATTTCTTTCTGGGAAACAAAGCGCCGGAACACCGACGCGTAGCGGATACACAAAAGTGTTTGCGCGTGAGCGGTAAGCATAATGATCTGGAAGAGGTGGGGGTGGATACCTATCACCACACGATGTTCGAGATGCTGGGCAACTGGAGCTTTGGCGACTATTTCAAGAATGAAGCCATCTCCTGGAGCTGGGAGTTGCTGACCAAAGTGTACAAGATCCCCAAGGATCGCTTGTATGCAACGGTATTCGAAGGTGATGCGAAAGAAGGCATTCCGGCATCCTCTGTTGCCTTGGCCAAGTGGAAGGAGTTGATTCCTGAAGATCACATCGTATACGGAAACAAGAAAGATAATTTCTGGGAGATGGGCGATACCGGTCCCTGCGGTCCCTGCAGCGAGATCCATGTCGATTGTCGATCAGAAGAAGAAAGAAAGAAAACGCCCGGAAGGGATCTGGTGAATAAAGACCACCCGCAGGTGATCGAGATCTGGAACAATGTATTCATCCAGTTCAACCGAAAAAAAGACGGGACGCTTGAGCCTTTGCCTTCTACGCATGTGGATACCGGCATGGGATTAGAGCGATTGGTACGCGTGATGCAAGGCAAGGCGTCGAACTACGACACGGATATTTTCTCCGGTACGATCAAAGCAACAGAATCCATTACCGGTGTCGCCTATGATGGAACGGATACCCGACAGGCGGTTGCTTTTCGGGTGATCGCCGATCATATCCGTGCGATCGGTTTCACGATCGCCGACGGTCAGCTTCCTTCGAATACAGGTGCCGGTTATGTGATCCGCCGCATTCTTCGTCGCGCTGTCCGCTATTACTATTCCTATCTGAATTATCATCAGCCGCTGCTGACTCAATTAATACCCTTATTGGCCACTCAATTCGAACAGGTTTTCCCTGAATTACATCAGCAGGTGGATTTTGTAAGTAAGGTGGTACGAGAGGAAGAAGAGTCTTTTCTGCGCACGTTGGAAAAAGGATTGAAGCGGATGGACGATATCATCGGATCCGTGAAAAATAAAACCGTAGCCGGTAAGGATGCATTTGAATTGTACGACACCTACGGGTTCCCGATCGATCTGACTCGTCTCATCGCGCAGGAGAATAAACTGCAGGTGGATGAAAATGGATTTGAGCTGGAGATGAAGCAGCAGAAGGACCGCAGTCGTGCAGCCGGTGCCATCGATGCGGAAGATTGGGTGGTGCTATCCGAGGGAAATGCTGTTTTTGTTGGATATGAGGAGTTGTCTTGCTCGGCTAAAATCCTCAAGTACCGAAAGGTGACCGCCAAAGGAAAAACGGCCTATCAGGTCGTGCTCGACAGAACGCCTTTTTATGCGGAGAGTGGCGGACAAGTTGGGGATCAGGGTTGGCTGGTCAGTGGCGATCAGCGCTGGGAGGTGATCGATACCAAGAAAGATAACGATCTGTTCATTCATTTTCTGACGGCAATTCCTACCGATCCGTCTATTTCACTGATCGCTCAAGTAAACACGGAGCTCCGTGCCTTTACAACTATACACCATTCCGCTACGCATTTGTTGCACAGTGCCCTTCGTCAGGTCTTAGGCGCACACGTGGCGCAGAAAGGATCGCTGGTGAATGCAGAACAATTACGTTTCGACTTTTCGCACTTTTCAAAAGTGACGGATGAAGAGGTTGAACAGATCGAGCAGATCGTCAACCAAAAAATACGAGCTAACATTCCCGTCGTGATCAAGTCAATGCCCAAGGAAGAAGCCCTGAAACTGGGTGCGATGGCTTTGTTCGGTGAGAAATACGGCGACGTGGTACGGGTGGTGGTGATGGATCCGAATTATTCTGTTGAGTTGTGCGGCGGAACCCATGTAGGATCGACCGGTGAACTGGGTCTATTCAAGCTCGTTTCCGAATCAGCGGTCGCGGCCGGTGTTCGTCGTGTTGAAGCCGTATGTGGTGCAGCAGCGATCTTGTGGATGCAGGAGCAAACACGTGCTATGCGTGCTGTTAAGGAGGCATTGAAAACCCCGACGCCTCCGGTCAAAGCCATTGAGCAGTTGCAAGAAGATCTTAGTCAGACGAGAAAGCAATTGGAAGGGTTGGAGGCAAAGCAATTGCAGGGTATGGCTGCAGCGTTGGAGCAATCAATCATCATTGAAAAAGGACGCTCGTTCATCGGGTCGATGGTGGAGGTCTCTTCGGCAGACGGGTTGAAAAAATTATGCCATGATCTTCGAACGGGTGGAGAAGATCGCTTGGTCGTATTAGTCGCTTCGATACAGGGAAAAGCATCTGTTGCCATCGGTGTCAGTGAGGCATTGGTGAAGTCGGGCGGATTGAACGCCGGTAAGATCATCAAGGAAACGATCGCTCCAATCATCAAAGGTGGCGGCGGGGGTCAGCCCGGTTTAGCGACTGCAGGCGGCCAAGATGTAACCCAATTGGCTTCTGTTATTGAGGCCATTCGAGTGCTATAAGTTCATTTCTTTAACAATTTATAGGGTGAGGCATGCCTGCTCGCTCGTTAGTTTCGCTGCATTATTCATGTAAATAACTGCTATATGCGTTCGACATTTTTTCTGACCGCTTCCTTAGTATTCGGGTTAACAGCAGCCGCTCAAAAACCGGTGGAGCAAAAAACAGAAACACGGGTGATCATCCGGGATGGTTCATTCAACGGTGAAAAACCCTTGGTTTTGGTGGATGGGAAAGTAGTGGCGGATATAAATTCCGTTACGCCCGACCGGATTGCTTCTATTGATGTGTTGAAAGGCAACTCAGCCACGACCCTTTATGGGACGGAGGGCAAGAATGGTGTAATTGTCATCACTACGAAATCGGTTGGACAAGCAGATACGGTTACACCCGGCACACGTAAGGTGGAGCGTAGGGTGATGGTGAATACATTCAGAACCAGCGACGGTTCCAAGGATACGACCATTATTCGCGCTGATTCTGTGACGATGAAAGTGGAGGTAGATGGAGGAAAGATCATGATCGAAGGAATGCCTCTGGAGGAGTTCCGTGATCGAGGTGGAAAGGAAATGGATGTGCGAGTATTTCGGATGGGGCAAGGACCCAACGAAGAGCGTCGTGAAATCCGGATCGAGAACGATCGCCGTGCATTCCTGGGCGTAGCTACCGAAAAATCTGAAACCGGAGCGTTAGTGAAGGAAGTGGTGTCGGGTTCACCGGCAGAAAAAGCAGGATTGCTTGCTGAGGATCGGATCGTTAGTGTAGACGGACAAAAAGTAGATGGACCGGAATCGTTGATCAAGATCATCGGGGCACATCAGCCAGGTGATAAAGTTGTTGTTGCCTGGACACGCGGTAAGAAGTCGATGAAATCAACAATCGAGCTGGACAAGCCACAAGCACCAAAAATCGTGGAAGGATTCAGACTGCCCAACATGCCAGATATGCCCGAAGGAGAACTCCGGGAGTTCGAACTCGCAATGCCTCGTATAATGATGGACGCAGCCGATAATCGAAAAGTATTTTTATTCAAGAATGATGAATCAAGTCCTTTTGGAAAATCCGCTCCGAAGATAGGATTGTCGGTGCAGGATACAGAAGAAGGAAAGGGCGTACAGGTTTTATCGGTTCTGCCAACGAGTGCTGCTGCGAAGGCGGGCATTCAGGCCAACGACCGTATCGTTTCTATCGATCAGACGGTCGTGAACGATGTGGATGGATTGAAGCGGGCGATTGAAAATACAAGCAGCAAGCGCTCGGTCATGGTACATGTTCAGCGCGAGAAAAAGGAGATGCACATCGAGCTGCTCTATCCGCGTGAATTAAAAAAAGCAGATCTCTGATTTATTTTTTGGGTGTATAGAAAAGCCCCGATCTTGGTCGGGGCTTTTTCATTTTGAAGCGGTGCCATCATTTCAGCACGGCTTGTAATTTTTTAGCCAGATCCGGACCGCGCAGATTTTCTGCAACGATTTTTCCTTGTGGATCGACGAGAACATTGTAGGGGATACCTTCAATATTGTACATCGGAACTACGATGCTGTTCCAGAACTTGAGTTCACTGACTTGTGTCCACTCCAGTCGATCGTCCTTGATCGCCTTGATCCAATCTTCTTTTCCGTCCTCTCGATCGAGTGAAACACCCAACACAGTAAAGTTTTTGTTTTTGAATTGTTGATAGGCGGCTACTACGTTCGGATTTTCCATGCGACAGGGTCGGCACCAGCTGGCCCAGAAATCGACTAGTACCCATTTGCCCCGGAATGAATTCAAGGAGACGGCCTTCCCATTTACATCGGGAAGTGTGAACTCTGGCGCGGTTTGTCCCATCAGTCCTTTACTCTTCACCATATCGGCTTTGATCTGTTCGCGGATCTGCGTCAGTCCTACATGCTTGGGAAACTTGATGGCCAGTTTATCCAAGTTGGCGGCGATCTCTTCTAAGGTAAATGCAGTCAGGCGATAGCTGGGATCGGATGCGATGCTTTGGTAGAAGCCTAGTAATAGTAAATAGGTGCTGGGCGTGATGGCTGCATTGAGGGTTGAATCGGTGCGGCTGAGTAATTCTTTTGATTGACGGCTGATGCGTTGTTGCAAGCTATCTACGACAGCTGTTGTTCCGGATTTTTTGGAGAGTGTATCTGCAGCGATGAGGTCACTCACATAGCTCATCATCCATTTGTTCAGATCGTTGGTGTAGTTCCGTACCTGTGCGGAGGCAGGAGAGCCGTTCACGGTGTAGGCCGGTATGGTTCTTCCCTGTAATTGTTCGAAGCGGATATCCAGTTCGATCGACTTGGTATCGTTGATTAGTAGACAAAGTGGATAGCCTTGTTTGTCGGAGCGCAGGTAGTAGACATGGTCATCCGTTGCGGGTGCATTCAGGGTGAAGCGTCCGTTTTTGTCGGGCTGAGTAGAATCAACCACGAAGGGTTGATTGTCTGTTGTGCGAACTTCTTCCAGGTATAAGATGGAGAAGGTGGTATCGGATAATGTACCCGTCACTGTAAAGTCGGCTGTTTTATTGCTTTTACAGGATTGCAGAAGGAAAGCGAGCAGGAGCAGTTGCAGGATTTTTTTCATGTATCGTTTTTAGGCGTGGTAAAGGTAGCAAAGAAAAACCCCGGCGATTGCCGGGGTTTTATTTAAATGATCTGATCGAACCGGATCAGTAAAATGGGTTTTGAGTGATGATCGGGTTCTGGATGATCTCAGTTGCAGGGATCGGCCAGATGAAGCGATAATCGCCGTAAGAGATACCAGCCTGTCCGGGGGTATAAGGTGTACCACAAGAATACATGGTCAGTCCTTGTGCACCATTGATGGCTTTGGCAGGTATACCACTTGTTGTGTAATCGGGTTCTACAGCCAAACGGGAGATATCCGCCCAGCGTTTACCCTCGCAGAGGAACTCGATACGACGCTCCAGGAGGATGGCTCGTACCAGGTCAACATTGGTGGCGAAGTTGGCTGCTACGTATTGGTTGGTAGCAGGCGTAGGGATAGAGCGATTGCGAACCGTGTTCAGCAGATCGATCGCACGCTGAGATACACCGGATGCGATACGAGATTCTGCTTCTGCTTGCATGAGCAATACTTCTGCATAACGTATTTGCGGAGCAAAATCAGAGCGACCTACGTAATCACGGTATTTATTGGTGAAGATGCTCTGACCGTTGTTTGCGTTAGTGCCGGGAACGTAAAGCAGGGTGCGACGAAGGTCATCACAGCGCCAGTTGGCATTGTTCCAAAGGATCGGAGAGATCGCAACCAGTCCGCGGGCACCGAGGTTAGCAGCACCCAGCATGGCAGGAAGGGCTCCATTCACACCGGTATTGTCGATCGCATCGTTACGAACAGAGAAGATACTTTCAGTAGAGCTGTTATTCGAAAACGGACCATCAGGAGAACCGGTAAGTGCCCAAGAACCGATCGGAGCAACAACAGTGGTTGGTGCGAGCGGGTTGATGGTAGCAGGGATCAATTTGTTTCCCTCTGTTATCACCGCTGGCCAGTTGCCCATGTGCATATAGATCCGCATTTTCAGCGCGATCGCAGCGGCTCTGGTGGCACGAATGGTACGAGCTGAACCAGTCAGGGTCGCTGCCAGGTTGGTTTCAGCAAAATCCAAATCGCGAAGCATACGGCGATAAACCGTATCGCTTACGGCACGAGGCAGGTTACGAACTAGGTCTACCGTTGAAGGCAGGTTCACCGCAAAGTCGCGGTAGGGAACACCCACTTGTGAACCGTTACCGTCGCGGTAAGGGCGAGCCCAGGGGATCATCAATTCATGATGAGAAAGGGCGCGGAGGAAGCGACATTCTGCTTCATACTGCAAGGCAGTAGCAGCAGTCAGTACACCACGAGAGCCGGCACCACGGAATCCATCGATACAAACATTGGCTTTGTTGATCAGTGAATACAGTGAGTTCCAGTGACCCTCGCAGTTTGCCGCCGTGGCATTGTAGGTGGCCTGGTAGGTGATCTGGTAGAAGGCAGCGATGTTGATCACGTCCTCACCACGAGCATCACCTTGTTCGATGTTGGCCGCTCCGAATGGATATCCACGTCCGGCGCCTCCAAGATAGTCGCCGCTTTGTGCAGCATCATAAACCCCGTAAAGGGATACAAAACATTTGTCGGCCGTACTGAAGGCAACCTCATCCGATACGGATGTGTAGGGCTGCAGCTCCAAGGCTTTCTTACATCCGGTCATGAGCAAGGAGCCCAGGGCCAGGACAATCAGCAGGTTCAATTTATTTTTCATATTCGTTCGTTTATTGGGTGTTGAATTAGAAACCAACATTCATACCAAAGGAGATCGTGCGGATCTGAGGAGATACGCTTTGGTCGATACCGCCGGCTGTGATGTTATCTGGATCGGCACCGCTATAGTCGCTCCATACGAACAGGTTCTGTCCCTGCACATAGAAACGTACACTCTCTACGTATCCTTTACCGATGCGGCTGATCAGATCGCGATCCATGTTGTAGCTGATCACCAAGTTCTGCAGACGAACATAGTTTCCGCTCTCCACGAAACGAGATACGGCGATGCTGTTCTGGTTCACCTGGTTGCTAAGACCCCAGAATACACGAGGAACATCGGTCACGTCACCTGGCTTGGTCCAACGGCGAAGGATTGCCTTACCGTTGTTGTGGAAGCTCTGGCTGAACAAGGCTTCCTGCGCAGTGGTGTTCATGATCTGGTTTCCACCGGAGTAGCGCAACATGATCTCCAGGTCGAATTGCTTGTAGCGGAAGTTGTTGGTCCAGGCACCGAAATAAGTCGGAACGCCTTGTCCCAGTTTCACACGGTCAGCAAACCCCATGGTAGTAGCATTAGCAGGCAACAAGTTGCCATCGTTTGGTCCGGTTACGAAATAGAACAAACCGTTGGTGACGTTGTGCGTAACCAAGCGACCATCGCCCTTCAAATACATCGGGAATCCGTTGGCGGTGTTTACACCGGCAGACTGATAACCATGGATGATGTTGATGGGGTCTCCAACACGGATCAGGTTGTATGCGCCATTCTGAAGGAATGGAACGGCGTTGCCATTGATCGAGTAGAGTTTAGAGATCTTGTTCTGGATCTTCGAGTAGTTGAAGTTCATGTCCCATCCGAAATCTTTCTGGCGAACAACGGAGAGGTCGATCGAAAACTCAAATCCGCGATTGCTCAGTGTACCGATGTTCTGAGAAATAGAGTTTCCGGGGATACCCGCACTTGGAGGCGTTGGCACGTTCAGTACCAGGTTGTCTACATCGTTCAGGAACCAGTCCATCGTCATGTTGACACGGCCCTTGAACATACCGATCTCCATACCGAAATCATATTTCGTACTGGTTTCCCACTGCAGGGCAGGGTTTCCGATGCTGTTCAGGGCGATACCGTTCAGGTTTCCGTAAGGAGCTGGTCCGAAGGTGGCTGCCAGGAAGGGGAAACCTCCGAGGGTGTTACCAACTTTAGCATACGAGTATTTCAGTTTCACATCGGTGAAAACCTTGGTCAAGAAAGCACTGTTTTTCCAAATTGCTTCCTCTGAAGGGCGCCATCCGAATGATACACCGGGGAAGTTACCGTAACGCTTATCCTTGGCCAGTGAACTCTGTCCGTCGCGACGAATAGAGGCTTGCATGAAGTAGCGGTTCTTGTAGTCGTAATTGATACGGCCGAAATAAGATTCGAAACCGGATTTACTGAAGCTACCGCCTACAGACTGGTTCGAAGCAGAACCGGAGATCAGGTTTTCTTTCAGGAAGAACAGATCCGCTACGTTCGAACCATTCACGGAGATGAACTTGTTGGTTTGTTTCTGTACTTCATGACCGGCCGTCAGGTAGAAAGTATGACGCTTCACACTGAAGTTGTAATTGAAGTAGTTCTGCCAAACGGTACGCAAGAAATTCTGGTTGGCGTTGTATGCGATACCATTGGAACTGTATCCGTCACCGTGGCGGGGATCCAAGCCCTGGAAGCTGTAGTCATTGAACCAGTCAGCAGAAAGTACCGTGCGGAATTTGAAACGCTTGGTGAAGGAAAGTTCCGCGAACGAGTTGTTGATGATGCGCATCTTTTCAGAGGCATAACGATTCTGCGTGAGCGTGAAGGCAACGTTCGTGTAGTTATCATCTACCCCTTGTGAGTTTGGTCCAACCGGGATGGAATTCGCGAGGGGGAAGTTGATGTTGAATCCACCGTTACCGTTCACATTGTAAGGGTTCACGTTCGGCAACAAGCGAAGGGCAGAAGCGATGGATCCGCTCAGTGCGTTCGATCCGTTGTTCTGGTCACCATCGTCTTGGCGGCTTACGGAAAGGTTGTTACCGAGTTTCAGGAAGCTGTTCACTTCGTGCTCGATGTTGGTACGAACGCGGAAAGTTTTGTTGAAGTTGCTGATCACCACCCCTTGCTGCTTGCTGTAGTTGGCAGAGAAGAAGAAGCTGGTCTTCGCCGTACCACCCTGATAGCTCAGGTTGTGGTTTTGAACGAGTGCATTGTTGATCAGGGCAACAGACTGCCAATCGGTATTGACTCCACCGGGATTCACACCGGCACGAGGGGCCAAACCACGGTTGGCGAATTTTTCATTGGAGATCTGTACAAACTCATCGGCGTTCAACAGGTCGAAACGCTTCAGGGTATTGCTGAATCCCATGGTCATATCGTAGCTGACCTTGGCTTTGCCTTTAGAACCTTTCTTGGTTGTGATCATCACCACCCCGGCTGCTGCACGAGATCCGAAGATCGCCGTAGCAGAACCATCTTTCAACACCTCGATGTTCTCGATGTCGGAAGGGTTGATATCACCCAATGCGTTGGAGTTTGTTGTGGCAGCCAGGTTACCCGTGATGATGGGTACACCGTCTACTACGAACAATGGGCCAGTGGATTGGCTGATGGAGTTGATACCGCGGATGAAGATTCGAGCGGGCTGGTTCACCAGACCGCTGGAGTTAGTCACCTGCACACCCGTTGCACGGCCGGCCAATTGCTTGTCCACCGAAGGCGTGATCAGGTTCGCGAACTCTTTTGCATCGATCTTGGAGGCGGAACCGGTAAACGCTTTTTTCTGCTGAGTACCATATCCGACTACTACCACTTCCTCCATGATCTTGTCCTCGCTCTTCAGCGTGGCATTGATCACAGAAAGGGATCCGATGTTGAACTCCTGCGCGATCATGTCGACGGAGGAGATCACCAACACCTGCGCGTTTGCCGGCAGGGTCAGGCTATACGTTCCATCGGTTTTGGTTGTGGTACCGGATTGTGTTCCTTTCACCACTACGGATGCATTGGCAACGGGGTTGCCATTGTCATCAGTCACCTTACCGGTAAGGGTTCGCTGGGCCAATGCAGGTGCCACGGCGAACACAACTCCCAATAGGAGCAGATACAGTTTTCTCATGTTCTTGTTAGTTTTTGAAGATTTCGAAAAAGCCCGTACGTACGGGCGGTTGAAATTACTCAGTATCGAGGTAAAATCAACTAAAAAAAGGGGATTTTTTGAGAGGGAAAAGAGCCTTTTTGAGAGGCCGTTTCAAATTCCCCTTTTTTTGCCCCCCCAAAAACAAAAAACTACCCCCTTTGGATCCCTATTTCTTAGGATTTCGGTCCAAGCTGATCAGGATCGCCGGCAGCAGTACCAGGTTGGTCAATGTTGCCGTCACCAAGGTCAGTGAGGTGAGCCAACCCAAGGCCAACGTGCCACCGAACTCACTGAGACAGAATACGATAAATCCTGCAATGAGTACCATAGAAGTGTAAAGGATACTGATGCCCGTATGGTGGATCGTCTCTATGACGGTCTTCAATCGGTCGCCTCCCTGCATGGGTAGTTCCTGCTTGTAATTTACCAGAAAGCGGATTGTCACGTCGATCGCGATGCCCAGTGCTACGCTGAAAACCAAAACGGTAGAGGGTTTTAGCGGAATACCCACCCAGCCCATCACCCCGGCCGTGATCAGGAGGGGAATCAGGTTCGGGATCAGGGATGCCAGCAGGATTCGAACCGAACGGAAAAGATACAGCATGCACACGGCGATCAGGAGGAAGGCCCAAAAAATACTTTCTTTTAATCCGTTGATAATGAACCGACTGCCTTCCAAGAAAGTCACGCTCGTACCGGTGAGCTCGATCGAGTGGGTACGCTTGCCCCAGGTGGAGTCGCCTGCTTTTTCAGCCCGGGTGGACGAATCGGCGCTCAGCGCCAACAAACTATCGCGGTTGAATAATTCTTCTGCCCGATACTGGATGCTGTCCAGCAGTCCCGGCAGGCGACGGCTTCCGATATCCGCCATGTTCACGCTGATCCGGGCCTGTGAACGGGTACTGTCCATGAAACTGCCGACCAATTTCCCTAACGACGACTTGCCGGTGGATGAATCACCTCGAAAATTCAGATACTGCATGAGCGCGGGCAGGTCATAGGAAGAAGGTAAGGCATAGCTGCCGGGGTCTCCCTCGAAGAAAGCCTGTCGGGCGAACTTGAGTCCCTCTGCAATACTGAGCGGACGAGCAATGTCCGGAACCGATTGCAGGTATTGTGCCAATGAATCGATGTTCTCCAAGTTGCGAAGATTGCGAGTTACACCCTGTTTCTTTTTGGTGTCAACCACGATCTCCAGTGGCATCACCCCTTTGAAGTTTTTTTCAAAGAATTTCAGATCCGTATAGATCGCGGATGTTTTTGGAAGATCGTCTACAATGAATCCTTCGCTGCGTAATCGGAGTGTACCAACGATAGACAATACGACGATAACAGCTGTGATCCCATAGATGAGTTTACGATGATTGAGTGACCAGTATTCAAGTCGATCCAGCCAGCGACGCATCCAGGGATTTTCCAAGTAGCGGGTGTGGCGTGATTTCGGTGCCGGTAAATAACTCAGTGCAGCCGGAATGAAAATGAGGGAGATGAAGAACAATAAAAAAATATTGGTTCCTGCTACCAATCCGAACTCTTTCAATAACGCACTTTCTGTGAGGGCAAAGACCGCAAAACCGATCGCGGCCGTGATGTTACAGAATAGCGTAACGATCCCCATCTTCTCGACCATGGTCACCAATGCCTTTTCACGATTGCCCGTTTCATTGTACGCAACATGGTACTTGTTCAAAAAGTAGATGCAGTTCGGGATGCCGATCACCACCACCAATGGTGGAATCAACGCCGTCAGCAAACTGATCTTGTATCCCAACAGATGCAGGAAGCCTACACTCCAAACTACACCGATACCCACCACGATGAGGGAGAGGATCATCGCACTGACGGAACGGAAGAATAGCAACAGGATCAATGCCGATAACGCCACGGAAGCGATCAGGAATAATTTCATCTCCTGCTGGATCATCACGGCTACCTGCGTGCGGATCAGGGGCAGTCCGCTTATGTGCATCTCGATCTTTTGTGCCCGTCCGAACGACTCCACCACATCCAAAATGGAAGAAATGACTTTTTCCCGCTCTTTCGTCGCCATCACTTCCTTGTTGATCCGAAGGCCGGTGAGATAGGCCTTTGTTTCCGGATTATATAACAGTCCCTGATAAAACGGGAATGATTCAAATTGTAACCGCAAACTGTCGAGTTCTGCCTGCCCCGATACTTTTTCCGGGAAGAGTGGAATCGCATTTAACTTTTCTGCGACTGAATCCCGATACAATCCGATCGTACCCGGTATCGATAAAACATCTTCCACACCACGAATGGTTTTCAACTCCCGGCAGAGGCGGGCATATTCGTTGAATACCGTATCGACAAACAGCCGATCGGTCTGAATACCGATGACCAGCAGATTACCATCTTCTCCAAATTTTGCTTTGAAGGCCTGATAGCTTTTGTATTTGGGGTTATCGGTGGGGATGGCCCGTGTGAACTCATAACTCAGTTGTACCTGACTGGCTTCATATCCCATCCAGCCCGTGAGCGCGGCCAAAACGATCAACAAGGAGATACGATACCGTAGAATGAATTGTCCGAGCCGATGCCACATGCGTTTGAATTGAGGCACAAAGAAACGAAAAGCCCTCCGCGTAACGTAAGAATTCGAACTACTTTTGATTCATGCGCTGGTCGATCCCATTAATGTTGCTTTTTCTGTTCCCGATCGGTTTGCGGTCCCAAGCCATCGGCAGCTGGCGCGAGCATCTGCCCTATAACAGTGCCATCGATGTGGTGGAAGCAACTGACCGGATTTTTGCCGCTACCCCTTACAGTCTCTTCTCCATTCAAAAAACGAGTAGTCAGATCGATCAGTACAGTAAGGTGAACGGGTTGAGTGAAACCGGTATCCAGCGGATCTTTTTCGAACCGGTATCCGAACAATTACTGATCGCATACAGCAACAGCAATATCGATCTGCTGACGCCCGACGATCGCTTCAACATTCCTGACCTCAAACGTGCAACGGGCGTTGGTGATAAGACCATTCATTCGATCACCTATCTCAATGGGCGTTATTATTTATCGACCGGACTGGGCATCGTTCAGCTGGATCCCATCCGGAAACTCATTCCTGATACCTGGCGTTTGGGGGCCGGTGGTCGCTCTATCCCCGTTAAACAATTTGCCTTCGATGCAGGCTTTTTTTATGCGGCCACAGACGAGGGATTGAAATCCATCGCTCGATCCGGAAGCAATCCCGCTAATTCTAATAATTGGCAATTGCTCAGCGGTACCAATGCACTTCCATCAGGCGCCTGTTCATTTGTGCAAACACTAGGGACGGACCTGATCGCAGCTGTACGGGATACGATCTATCGTCGTTCCGGTAATCAGTGGACGATCCTTCACGGATCCGACTGGCCCTTGATCAGTGCCCGTGTTTCTGAGGGAAAGCTGTTGCTCTGTCAACGCAAAACGAACGGACAAAGTCGTGTACTCATACTCAATACGGATGGCAGCATCCACCGAACACTTTCTCAACCGGTAACCGTTTCTTTTCCGAAACAAGCTTTATTGATGAATGGTGAGGCTTGGTTGGCGGATCTCTTCGGTGGGCTTTCGCGCTTTCCGGTCAGCGGCGCTGCTCAAACATTTACAGTGAACAGTCCGCAGGGTCTTGCCGCCGGACAACTCCTCACCACAAATGGCCATTTTTTCGCTACTGCAGGATCCGTCAATGCAGCGTGGAATTATCAATACAATGGCGATGGGCTATACGCCTTACGGGACGGGGAATGGACCAACTACAATCGATATCGACTTCCAATTATGGATTCAGTGCTGGATCTGATCACAATTGCAAACGATGCACGTGATGGATCACTTTGGATTGGGTCTTATGGTGGTGGATTGATGCAGCTGCAAAAAGAAAATCAAATTCGTCTTTTCAAGCAAGGGTTTTTATTTCCCGCCATCGGTGATCCTACCAGTTATCGGGTTTCTGGTTTGGCATTTGACAAGGATCAAAATCTTTGGATATCGAATTATGGAACGGATCGGCCGCTACTTGTTCGTACGCGCGACAGTAACTGGTATCGGTTCAATACCCCGTTTCCTATTCCTGAAAATGCGTTGGCGCAGATCGGTGTCGATCCGTTCGGTTTCGTTTGGATTGTTTCACCTAAGGGAGGCGGATTAATTGTATACGATCCCGGTGCATCGATTTCTTCTACGGCCGATGATCGCTGGAGACGTTTTCGCAGCGGTGCTGCCAATGGAAATCTTCCAAGCGATCAGGTGAATGGCATCGCCATCGTTCGGGATGGAGTGATCTGGATCGGAACCGATAATGGCATCGCGTTGATCGATTGCATGGAATCTCCTTTTGATGCCACGAATTGTGAAGCGTTTCGTCCCGTCGTAGCGAACGGTCCATTCGCCGGCTATCTGTTCAATGGGCAGAATATTAAACAAATCGCGGTTGATGGTGCGAATCGTAAATGGATCGCTACTTCGAGCGGTGTTTTTTTGATCGATGCCAGCGGTGAAAAAGTACTGCAGCATTTTACATCGGAGAATAGTCCGCTGCTCAGCAACGATGTGCTTCAGCTTGCGGTAGATGGAAAATATGGTGAGGTGTATTTTGCAACAGATAAAGGGATCTGCTCCTATCGGGCCGATGCAACGGCTGCAGAGGAATCAGAAGCGGAATTGTTGGTCTATCCCAATCCTGTACCACCGGGCTATACCGGAACGATCGGTATACGGGGATTGCCGGATCGTTCGATGGTGAAGATCACGGAACTTGACGGACGTCTGGTGTATCAGACAAAAGCAAACGGCGGACAAGTCACCTGGAATGGAACCGATTATACAGGCAGAAGAGTATCGACCGGTGCGTATCTGGTACTGGTGACCGACTCAAAGGGGAAATCCAAAAAAACAGGCCGCATCTTTTTCATTGAGTAACATGGCTACGCCGCTACATAAAACAAAGGGACTGGTCTTGCGCGCCGTTAAATATGGCGATACAAGCCTCATTGTGACGGTCTTCACGGAACTGTTCGGGTTGCAGTCATACATCGTCAGCGGCGTTCGAAAATCAACCAAGAAGGGTAGTGGGCAGGCCAATCTCCTACAGCCGGGAGCCTTGCTCGATCTGGTAGTATATAATCACTCTTCTTCCTCCCTTCAACGCATCAAAGAATTGCAGTGGCATGTATGGTATAATGAATTATTCACCTCGGTACCCAAACACAGTGTGAGTTTGTTCATGATCGAGTTGCTGCATCGTTGTTTGAAACAGCCCGAACCCAACCCGGATCTGTTTCAGTTTTTTGAGGATTGTTTACTGGAACTCGACGCTGCTTCTGATACAGTTGCTGCTAACATGCCGTTGTTCTTTGCCGTTCACCTTTCCTATTTTTTTGGATTTCGGCTGATGGATGATCGGGTCGAGGATAATTGCTGGTTGGATCTTCGGGAAGGAAGGTTTGTTGCTGAGCAACCGATCCACCCTGATCATTTATCACCGGCAGATGCAGCGGTCATCTTGCAATTGTTACGGGTGATGCATCCACGCGAGTTGGCGGAATTGCGTTTGAATCGGGACGTTCGACGTAGACTGCTCCAATCGATGGAGGGTTATTATCAGTTACATCAATCAGATTTCGGAAGCCTGCGCAGTTTGCCCGTATTGCGTTCGATCTTAGAGTAATCGTTGGCTTGTTTCCCATTTTTCGGATAAAAGAACAATGCCCGGCTTTCTGCCTTTTTGGAAATGGCCGAGTGCATCATCCCATCGTAGTGCGGATGCACCGGAGGAGGTGGCCCATTGTAAAATATTGACCGGATCGATCGATGGGAAATGGGTGCGGATGGACTGCATTTCTTTTGCGATACTGAGTTGCCAGTTGCTGCTGTAGCTATCGGTGCCTAGTGCGATGTGACAACCATGTTTGATCAGTTTTTCGATCGGGGGCACTTTATTCTCGATGTACAGATTGGCATTGATGCAAATGCACCAGACGAGTGTTAAGCCGTTTTGTTTGGCATGCGTCTCTGCCCACATGATATCTTCTTCCGGTGTACTGGTATTGTGTACGAGAAAGATGGTTTGTCCCTTCGTGAAATACGGCAGTATCGAACGCAGGGCCGATTTACCGGTGATGGGGAATGGAGAGATATCGATGCCAAAAATCCGAAATAGACGCAGGTATTCGCTTTGTCCCGTTTTGTAGAGATCGTCCTCTGCCGGATGTTCCTGGTTGTGTAGTGAGATCACCTCGCCCGCCGTGGCCTCGTTGATCAATTCGAAGGTTCGGGGGGAGATTGAATAAGGCGCATGCGGAACGATGGCGGTGCGGTGTTCGATCGATGATGTTTGAAGGGATGCTTTGAGTTCGTTCGCCACTTGCAGATAATGTGCTACGGAGGCATCTGCCTTTTCATCGGTGAAGCTCAGTACTTCGGTGAAATTCTGCCAGCGGATCCGGCTATTGCTTTTCACAGCGGCGGTATCTGCGGTATTACCGATGTCGCCGACTGCTACGATCCCGTTCTCGTACATCTCTTTTTCAGCGAGTCGGATCTTTTCTTGAATGACGGCGGGATCAAATCCTCTTTTGGTGACAACAGAGCAGAGGAATTCGATGAGTCCGGTGTGAGGGGGGATAACGTCTTTGAGGTGACTCAACTCTAGGTGACAATGTGCGTTTATGAGTCCGGGTACCAGCGTTCCTTTATGCATCGATACGTCCGGTCCGGCATCCATTGCCTCTACCACATCGATTATCGTTCCTGATTCGTCGGTGATCAGGGCTTTGTTGCGGTGTAGTGTTTTACCGTCGAACAGTTCGTCGGCCTGGAATTTGCGTAGGTTCATTGTAGTCAGCAAAGGTAATCTTCATAGTTTTGCCCGCCTTACATGTTAGACCGTTTAGAAGCCATACAAGCCCGATTCGATCAGTTGGGAGTTGCCCTTACGAACCCCGAGATCGTTAGCAACAACCAGAAATTCACTGCCACCAGTAAAGAATACCGGGGTTTGGAGAAGATCGTCGTCGCCTATCAATCCTATAAAAAGACGCTAGACGATGTCGCTTTGTATAAGGAAGCTCTGAGCGGGGATGATGAAGAGCTTCGGGAGCTGGCCAAGATGGAGTTGCCCGATTTGGAGCAAAAGCAAACCACACAGGAGGCGCAGATCCGACAGTTACTGATACCCAAGGATCCGCAGGATGATAAGAATGCCATTTTGGAGATACGGGCCGGAACAGGTGGCGATGAAGCCAGTTTGTTTGCGGGCGATCTGCTCCGGATGTACATGCGTTATTGTGAGGCCAGGGGGTGGAAGATTGCTGTGCTCAGTGAGAATGAGGGTACGGTGGGTGGATACAAGGAAGTGCAATTGGAGGTGATCGGAGATGAGGTATATGGTACGATGAAATTTGAAAGCGGAGTGCATCGGGTGCAGCGGGTGCCGGCCACGGAAGCAAGTGGACGGGTACATACTTCTGCTGCCACGGTGGCCGTGATGCCGGAAGCGGAGGAGGTGGATGTAGAAGTGAATCCGGCGGATGTGAAAATGGAGACCGCCCGAAGTGGTGGAGCAGGCGGACAGAACGTGAACAAGGTAGAGACCAAGGTGATGCTCACGCACATCCCGACCGGGATGGTGGTGATCTGTCAGACCGAAAGAACTCAGTTAGGCAACCGCGAAAAAGCCATGCAGATGTTGCGTACGAAATTATATGAAGAGCAAGTGCGCAAGCAAGAAGAGGAGATTTCCCGACATCGAAAAAGTTTGGTTAGCTCCGGCGATCGGAGTGCCAAGATCCGCACCTATAACTTTCCGCAGGGACGAGTAACCGATCACCGGATCGGTCTTACCTTATATAATCTAGATGCCGTACTCAACGGTGAAGTTCAAGAACTGATTGATGCGTTGCAGTTCGCGGAAAACGCCGAGAAACTGACCAAGAACGCATAATACACCGGGCTCCGTCAGTATTTCCCCATCCGCCTATTCGTTTTTTTACTTCTTTAACCCTAATTAGTGATTCCTTAACACCGAAAGGCAACAAGGAGGTGTACATTCACGTTACAAGAAAAAAGCACATAACTCTTTTCTCATAAGCAGTTAGTTTTGGTTGCGACCCCTGTTTCTACAGGGGTTTATTTTTTTCGGAAACGCCAAAGCGAGAACCATCCGCCCATAACAGCACCGGCTGCATCGGCCCATATATCTCCCAGATCGAACGACCGATTCGGAATCAATCCATCCTGTACATATTCCATGCCGATCCCGTAGGCAGTAACCAGTCCGGCAAAAAGGGCAAAGGGCGTGGAGAATCTTGATCCAATCTTGGAGCGACTCCAGTATCCCCAGCACAGCATGACCACCAGGATGCTGAAGAGTCCGATATGAACCCACTTATCGAACTGGATCTGAGACAGCCAGTTGAATTTGGGGAATCTAGATCCGGGCAGGCAAAGTAAAACGGTACAGAGCGTGAACCAGCCAATAGCCGGTCCATAACCCGGACGGTATTTAATAAGAAACGCGAACATCAGATTTAGGCGACCAACGACGCGTAGGCAGCCGCATCCATCAATCCATCCAGCTGTGACGGATCGCTGAAGGTCATTTTCACCATCCAGCCCTCTCCATACGGATCGGAATTCACCAACTCGGGTGATCCGTTCAGTGCGGGATTCAATTCGGTGATGGTACCACTTACAGGGATGAACAGATCGGATACGGTTTTCACGGCCTCAACGGTTCCGAAAACAGCACCGCTTTCCAGTTCTTTTCCGATGGTGTCCACTTCCACAAACACGATATCACCCAATTCGCGCTGGGCGTATTCGGTGATGCCGACGGTAGCATTGTTTCCGTCGATCAGGATCCATTCATGGTCTTTGGTGTAGCGCAGGTGCTCGGGGAAGTTCATGTGGTTGTATTGAGGGGCAAAAATAAGGATTGATCGTTACCTCCGTCGCTTGATCAGTTCTGCTTTCAGGATTCGGCAATCGCTGAGGGGGCGGTCACGGGCAGCACCTTTGCTGGTGGGAGTACTGGCGATGGCATCCAACACCTCAAATCCTTTTACCAGCTCGCCGAATACCGTATAGTTCTGATCGAGGTGAGGAGCTCCGCCCAAGGTTTTATATACCTCCCGCTGTTCGATCGGGATCTTTCGTCCCTCTAGACGATAGGTTTCGGTAGAGTCAAGCCCTCCGTCCGTGAAAACCTTTCCATGCACGATGTAAAACTGACTGCCGCTGCTGGCTTTGGCCGGATTGTTATCTCTAGCAGCCGCCAGCGTGCCACGTTTGTGGAAGAGGCTGGGGTTGAATTCAGCCGGAATGCGTTCGGTCGGACCGCCATTTCCCAAGGCTTGACCGGCAACCGCATTTTTTGAATTGGGGTCGCCTCCCTGGATCATGAAATTTTTGATGACCCGATGAAACAGGGTGCTGTCGTAGTAGCCGGTTTTGACCAGTTTCAGAAAATTATCGCGATGCAAGGGGGTAGAGTCTGACAAACGCAGCACCATCACGCCCTGCGTAGTGGTCAGTTTCACATCTCTTTTTCGATCTTTCTTACGAAGCGTCGTATCCGATTGAGCGAACAATCCGGAAGTGGCGAGTAATAGTAAGAGTAGAAGGTGGATTCGGATCGATTTCATTATAACGCAGATTGATTTTCAAAATACAGAAGAACATGGTCTTTGATGAAATTCTCCTGTTCTGCCGGGTTCATAGCCGGCATGGGTTTGAGTTGACGGAAATGGGGCCATCCATCAGTATCCACCTGTTCCAATTCATAATAACCGCTGGCCGATAATAGGCTGCAAACGGCCACATGCATCAGGTCCTGTTTTTCTTCTTTATTGAATTTTTCCCGGATCTGTCCGAATTCCTGGATCCCGATCAGAAACAGGATGGTTTCCAGGTCCGGTTTCTTGCCAAATCGTTCTACCAATTCTGCTTCCAGATTCCACCATCGTTGTTGCAGGTCGTCGTTTCTAAGCATGACGCAAAGATAGATGCGTTACCTTTGCGCCAAATCGCATTTGCATGCTGACCATGGCTATGTTGCGGCAAGATCCGGGTGGAGTCAAACAAAAGCTCCACAAAAAGCATTTTGCCCCTGTTGAGATCGTTGACTATATCATCCGGATGGATGATCAGCGTAAAAAGCTGCAGTTGGATTGCGACAACCTGCTGGCTCAGATCAATGCGGCTTCCAAGGAGATCGGTCAGCTCATGGCCAAAGGCCTCAAGGATGAAGCCGAGGCTAAAAAACAAGCTGTAACACTGCTAAAAGATCAGTTACAACCGCTGCAAAACGATCAGGCCCAGGTAGAGAAAGAATTGATGGATGAACTGGTCAAGGTTCCGAACCTTCCGGCTGATATCGTTCCGGAAGGAAAAGCAGCGGCGGATAATGTGGTGATCAAAGAGGGTGGCGTTAAGCCAACGCTCACGCAGAAGGTTCCGCATTGGGATCTGATCAAGCAATATGACCTCATCGATTTTGAGACCGGTGCCAAACTCACCGGAAGCGGGTTTCCGCTCTACAAAGGAAAAGGGGCTAAGCTGCAGCGTGCCCTGATCCAGTATTTTCTCGATTACAATACCGAGGCCGGATACCTGGAGTATATACCGCCCTATATGGTGAATCAGGCATCTGCCTATGCGACCGGACAATTGCCGGACAAAGAAGGCCAGATGTATCACATGACGGCCGATAATTTTTATCTTATTCCCACCGCAGAAGTTCCCGTGACGAATATTTACCGGGATACCATCCTCAAGCAAGCCGAATTGCCGGTGAAGATGACCGCCTATACACCTTGTTTCCGTCGCGAAGCGGGTAGTTTCGGAGCGGATGTGCGTGGATTGAATCGGGTGCATCAATTCGATAAAGTAGAGATCGTACAGCTTGTCGATCCGACCATCAGTTATCAGGTGTTGGATGAGATGGTGGCCCATGTAGAAAAATTATTGATCGACTTGGAGTTGCCTTATCGCATTTTGCGTCTCTGTGGCGGCGACATGAGTTTCAACTCGGCACTTACCTATGATTTCGAGGTATTCAGTGCGGCGCAGGAAAAGTGGCTGGAGGTGAGTTCTGTCAGCAACTTCGAAACCTTCCAGGCCAACCGCATGAAGCTGCGTTATAAAGACGAGCAGGGCAAGATCCACATGATGCACACGCTCAACGGCAGCTCATTGGCCTTACCTCGTATCGTGGCGGCTTTGCTAGAGAATAATCAAACCCCTGAAGGCATACGATTACCGAAAGTCTTGCATCGGTATTTCGGTGCGGAGAGTATCTAATAGAAAAATCCCGGCTGAGGCCGGGATTTTTCTATAATTCAGGGTTTAAAGTTCAGGGTTCAGCCTCCTACGAACTGCGTGATGCCGGCAAATAGGGCAAGAATTCTTTTCATTTCTGATCAGTTGGTTTGGGTGAGCGGTGATTGTAGAAATTTTTCTACGCTTGTTGACCTACGCGGCCATTTTTTTGACGCGCGGGTTCATGACCGCGAACCAGGCCGGAGGCAGTAGACTTAATAACATCATACCGGGATAGCCCGTCGGCATCTGTGGCGCCTCGTCGTGATGTCTGAGAATCTGATACTTACGACTGGCCAGGTAGTGGTGGTCGGAGTGGCGACTCAGTTCAAACAGAAATAACCGGCCGATCATGTGATCGCTGTTCCAACTATGTTCAGGCATTGCCCGCTCATATTTTCCTTCTCCGGTCGCCTTCCGTTGCAGACCATAATGCTCGATGTAGTTCACGGTTTCCAAGAGCAAGATGCCCATCCCGGCGGCAGCCAGAAAGTATAGTAAAACCAATCCGCCAAAAACCCAATAGATCAGGGCTATCAGTGACAATTGGATCAGCTGGAACCGGATCATTTCATTATGAATGCTTAGGGCGGAGCGGCCTTTTTTGATGCATTCTTCATTCGCGATATGCCAGGCACTCAGATAACCCATGATCACCGTACGGAACCAAAACATATAGATCATTTCTCCATAACGAGCGCTGCTTGGATCCTCTGGAGTGGCGACACGCTTGTGATGACCTTTATTATGTTCCGTGAAAAAGTGCATGTACAGCGACGTGAGCAGCAGACTTTTCGCCAGAAATTGTTCGAAGCGATTCACCCGGTGCCCAAGTTCATGTGCCACGTTGATCCCAAAACTCCCGCAAAGTATTCCCATGGCTCCGATGCGACCCGCTCGGTCCCACGCACTGAGATCAGTTTGTTGCATGGAGATCAAAAACTGATACAGCATGAAAAATTGCATCGGCACGGAGAGGTACAGCAGGTAATCGTACATCTTGTCTTGCCGGGCCATTTCTTCCTCTGCAGCAGAAAGATTTTCAGCACGTGGCGCGATCAATAATTCCAGCGAAGGGATCATTACCCAAACCAAGAGCATAGGAATCCATACTTGCCACCCCGTCACTTGAAAGGCATAGCCTGCAGCCAGGAACAAAATAAATGGGAGTCCGTATTTGAGGGTCCGTAGTGGTCGCATACACCAAACTTACCCAAATGATCGGAATGCAAAAAAATGTAAGAATCAATACGCCAAAAGGCGTTCTTGGATTAAACGATTTACCTTTCTTTCCATCTATCAATCATGCCCGATCCACAAAAAAATCTGCATCTGCTCTGGCGTGCGGGATTTGGTCCCGCCGTTGAGCAATGGAACGATCTCGACCGTTACAAGCCTGATTCCTTCTGGCAGGCACTGAAGCAATCCTCCCAAAAGAGCCCCGATCCGATCGAAGTGGCCAGCAATGCGATCGACGGGCTCGTCATGGGTGTTCGAACCTTTGCCGAACTCAGCAAAAAAGAACTCGATGCCGATCAGCGAAAAGAACTCCAACAACGAAATCGAAACGGCATCCGGGATCTGAATACGATCTGGATGCGCAAAATGGTCAACTCGGCTGCCCAGCTAAGAGAAAAGATGGCTTTCTTCTGGCACGGACATTTTGCCTGCCGCAACCTGAATGTCCTCTATCAGCAACAACTGCTCGACATCCTCCGGCAAAACGCCTTGGGCAATTTCGGGACGATGCTGAAGCAAGTCTCCCGCTCGGCCGCCATGCTGAACTTTCTGAATAATCAACAAAATCGGAAAGACCGACCCAATGAAAATTTTGCTCGCGAGGTGATGGAGCTCTTCACGATGGGGCGAGGGAATTATTCAGAAAATGATATCAAGGAAGCGGCTCGTGCATTCACCGGTTGGGCCTCTAATTTTCAAGGCGAATTCGTGTTTCGTCGGTTTCAGCATGATTTTGGGAGCAAGACCATATTCGGCCGCACCGGAAATTTTGAAGGGGAAGATGTACTGAACATGCTGCTGGAACAAAAGCAAACGGCCGTATACATCACCACCAAACTCTATCGATTTCTGGTGAATGAAACACCGGATGATAAACACATCGAATGGTTATCCGAACGATTTTATAAAAATGGCTATGAGATCCTTCCGCTATTGGAGGATATGTTCACCAGTGATTGGTTTTATGAAACCAAAAATATCGGTACACGAATCAAATCGCCGGTTGAGTTGATCGTGGGACTCCAACGAATGTTGCCGATGCAATTTGAAGATCCGATCGGACTCATGCAATTGCAACGCGGACTCGGACAAGTATTATTTTATCCACCCAATGTGGCTGGTTGGCCCGGCGGAAAAAACTGGATCGACAGCTCCTCACTGATGTTGCGAATGCGTATACCTCGCTTGCTGTTAGGCGAAGATGACTGGAACCTGCAAGCCAAATCGGATGATGATGTACAGATGGGCATGATGCAAAACATGCAGAAACGATTCGAAGGAAAAACGTATTGGTCGCCCCTGATCAAGGCCTGCGAAAAAATTCCCAATGAAAAACTATCCGAACGATTGGCTGCCATATTGTTGCAGACCCAGAAGTCGAGCACGTCTCTTTTACTCAAGAACTATATCGATCCGGCCGATCGGGAAAACAGCCTTCGTTCGCTGACGGCTCATATGCTCAGTACACCCGAATATCAACTCTGTTAATCCGTTACCATGACCATCCGTCGAAAGGAATTTTTACAATTGGGATCACTGGCTACGGCCTCTTTGTTTGTACCTAAGTTTTTGAAGGCGATGGAAACGCCCGGATGGGTTCCGCCCGGTAATAAGATCGTCGTGATCCTTCAACTCAGCGGAGGCAATGATGGATTGAATACTGTCATACCGGTACGTAACGATATTTACTATCGATCCAGACCACTACTTGGTGTTGCTAAAGACAAAGCTTTATCCCTAACCGATGAGGCCGGCTTGCATCCTGCACTTACCCATTTCAAGAGTTTGTACGATCAAGGCCAACTGGCCATTTTGAATAATGTCGGTTATCCCAATCCGGATCGTTCGCATTTCCGCAGCATGGATATCTGGCATACGGGCAGTCGGTCTGATCAATACTGGAACTCCGGTTGGTTGGGTCGGTATCTGGATGCACAATGTTGCGGAACCGATGCGCTGACAAGAGCCATTGAACTGGATGATATACTGAGCTTATCGATGAAAGGAGAGCAACTGAAAGCGATGGCGGTCAAAGATCCGAGGCGTTTATATGGTACGGCGAATGAACAGTTCTTTCGTTCGTTGAATGCGACACCTGCTGCTGAACATAGCGAAGCGCCGGTCGATTATCTGTATAAAACACTGGCGGAGACGATGTCTTCCGCCGATCATATTTTCAAGCAGAGTCGTTTACGTCCTTCAAGCAGCACTTATCCAAATACGGAGTTAGGTAAAAGCTTTCAGACCATCGCCTCATTGGCGTATTCAGATATTCAAACGAAAGTGTATTATCTGTCGTTGGGAAGTTTTGATACGCATGTACGCCAACAGGCACAACAGGAACGTCTATTCAAAGAAATGAATGATGCCGTGGGAGCTTTCACGGAGGATCTGAAGAAACAGGGGCGATTCAACGACCTGTTGCTCTTCACCTTCTCTGAATTCGGTCGACGGGTGAGTCAGAATGCCAGTGGCGGAACGGATCACGGAACGGCAAATAACATGTTCCTGATCGGCGGGGGATTGAAACGAGCGGGGTTATTGAATGAATTGCCAGATCTGTCAGATCTGAATGAAGGCGACCTGAAGCACAAGGTCGATTTTCAACGGGTCTATGCGACCGTGCTGAGAAAATGGTTGCAGGTTGATGACCGTGCTATTTTAAAAGGAGATTACACACCCTTGGATTTCGTGTAGTAACAAGAAGTTGAGAGGACGGGAGTTGAGAGTTGAGGTGGAGGGGTTTATGGTTGTTTGTTGAGCGTGTGTTTTCGTAGTGCGGTGATGATCGCGCTTAGCGGTTCAATGAGACTTCGGATATTTTCATAATCTTTTGCAGTTAGGTAGATTAAGTCGTTAGAGATAATGAGTTGATTCAATAGTTCCATCAGGCTGCTGTATGCCATACTGTAAAAGTGGCCCTGGTCTTTAGCAGAGTAGCGTCCCGTTCCCTCGGAAAGGTTCGATGCTACTGATATCGCTGCTCGCCGAATTTGCTGAACGATCCCATATTTTTCTTCCGACGGGAACTGGGTTGTCAATGAATACACTTGTGCAGAGAGTCTCCTCGCGGCCTGCCAAGCTTCTAGTTTTTCGAAGGGGTATGTGAACATGAAAGCAAGATCGCGATCCGAGGTGCGGTAACCAATACCACAAACCGGATCGCGATCTAATAACGCATCTATCAACTCGTAACTGACAACTATACTCAACTACAAACAAAAAACACCAAAACCTCAACTCTCAACTCCCACCCCCTCAACCTAGTTCACGCCATGCATCATCTGCTTTAGTTTCGGTGTTAATCCGAATAGCAATACGGAGGCGATTCCGCAGAGGACTACGAATACCATGAAGAATTCAAAGAGATTGTGAATCGTGAATCCCGCAAAAACAGGGTATTCTGCTTTGATGATCTTTTTCTCTTTGATGAGTGCGAGTTGTTCTGGACTCAGTTTTTTGGTCTGGTCCTTGAAATAATCAGTGAACTTGATCTTGTATTCTTTGGCCAGGTCGTCATTGATTTCGGCGGCTTTATTTTTTGCCAGGATAAACAATTGTTCTCCGGACGGATCGACTTTTCCATCCAGTATCCCTTTGAGATCGATGTTCGATTTTTCCGCCACGATGTACTGCTCGCTGGTGGGTGGCAAAATCGCGCCCAAGGTACCAGCCAGGGCATAGCCGGATGCGTTGGACAAAAAGAATACACCGTAGAGAAGAGAGGAGAATCGTTTGGGAGCCAGCTTACCGACGAGAGAGAGTCCGATCGGACTCAGGCAAAGCTCTCCGAAGGTTTGGATCAGATACAACAAGATTAGCCATTTCACGGCCAGCAATCCACTGTTGCCCAGGTCTTTTACATTGTGTGCGATAATGAAATAACTCACGGCGATCAGTAACAATCCGATCGCTTGCTTGAAAGGAGAGATCGGTTCTTTTCCTTTGGCACGGAGTTTATCCCACAGAATACTGAAGGGTACCGCAAACATCACGACAAAGATTCCGTTGAAGATCTGTACCATGGAAGGGGGCATATCCCAGCCGAAGAAGTTCCGATCAGTTTGATTATCGGCAATGAATGTTAGTGAGGAGCCGGCTTGTTCAAAGGCAGCCCAGAAAAAGATCACAAAGAAGGAAACGATGTAGATGACCCAGATCCGATCCCGTTCAATTTTAGTGATGGAACTATCGGATAGAATGAGGCGAGCTAAGGATAGACCGGCCGCATAAATGATTGAGTAGATCACATTTTGTCCGAGTACGTAGAAAAATGCCA
>Ga0082207_1000178_pt1 | contig 36676 bp, 31 predicted proteins | sample LakMenEpi10Aug09_FD_71540 | JGI IMG/M metagenome (GOLD analysis project Ga0082207, IMG submission 71540) | reverse complement strand
GACCTGATCAGGATCATTCACCAGCAACTCATATCCGCCGATCTGTTCGGGCGGCCAACCATTCATCTGTTGAATCAGTCGAATGTCGGCGATTGCATATAGTCGATCATACGGCTCGATACCGGTTTTGTAGATTCCGCTGATTACAACTTTTCTTGGCCGGGGCGGCTGATCCGCCTGTAGAAAATAAAGAAGTACACTGTCGTTCACCTGTCTTTGAAGTCGATCGGCGGTGTATTGCGAGAGTAAAATGCCGCGGCTGTAACCGCTATCAGGCAGAGTGGGGGCGTGACCTTTTTTTAGAAAGGGAGTCAATTGGTCTGAGAAAAAGTCACTGTCTACTCCTTTCACGAGCAGCCCTTCCATATCCTCCGATGTTTTCATGATGCCGTACCGGGTAGCAAAGCCATGAACGGCCCGTACATTAGGTTGTTTTCTGATGGAATCTATCAGGAATATATTGCGTTGTATGGGCAGTTCTTCTGCGATCATGGATTTAGGTGGCTGACGTTCCTGTATGCGGATATGCCCCCAGAAGCCGAATACTTTTTCTCGTACGGCTTCCTGAAATCCATTCACCAAACTCATGGCGATGATCATTACGGCAACACTGATCGCCGTGGCACTGATCGAAATCCGCATGATGAGTCGCGCAAAACTTTTTTGCGGATTCCGGGCAATACGCCGAGCCATGAAGGGGATCAGTCTTACGGTGTCTGACAAGTCATCGATTTGTTCAAAATTAATCGACTGCGGCGGATATATTGGCTAATTTGCTTTGCATGAGGCACCGGCTGTTTACATTGATTTTACTCGGCTTAACTGGAGTAGTACCCTCCCTGGCGCAACGGGTTGATACGATACTGTCGGGTAAAATCCGAACGGTGAAACTTTTTCGGGTTGGTGATCCTGTCTCTTATCCGATACTCTATATGCAGTCCGGGGAGCAACTCGAATTGCATTTTGATGACTTGGATGGGGATGTCAAGTTCTACTATTATTCCATGCAGCTCTGCAATGCCGATTGGCGTCCGGCCAATCTGCCTCCTTTCGATTACTGGCGGGGTTTTATCTCGAATCGGATCAGTAACTATCGTATCTCCAGTTTGGTGCAGACTCGCTATACACATTATCAGGCGGTTTTGCCGGAGCGAAACGCCGGCCCGACAAGGGGAGGAAACTATTTGCTTCGGGTATATCTGAATGATGACACCAACCGCGTTGTATTCACTCGTCGGGTATTGGTGGTGAATAAGAAAGTGGCTGTGGGCGGCGCCGTGTTGCAGGCATTTCGGGGAGAGTTTTTTCAATCACATCAACGTATTTTGGCAACGGTCAACACTCAGGGGGCGAATCTGCAGACGTTCTCTCCGCAAGACCTTAAACTCACGATCCTACAGAATTATACCTGGCAGACGGCTCGGACCTTGGATCGTCCCACCATTTTTCGATCCAACTATTATGAATATGCAGAAGAGGAAACCACCCGATTCCCTGCCGGAAAAGAATGGCGATGGGTCGATCTTCGGAGCTTTCGTTTGCGTAGTGAGCGGGTGAGTCGGATCGTGGATAGTGATACAAGCCGTCGAATCGATATTTACGTAACGCCTGACGAAGACCGCCAACGGCAGGTCTATCTTTTTTACCGCGACCTCAACGGTCTTTATACGACGGAGAACCGTGACAATCCCAATCCCTGGTGGCAAAGTGAATATGCCTGGGTCCATTTTACATTTGTGCCACCCGGGAAACGTCCATTTTTTGGGCAGCGGGTATTCATTCAGGGCGAGCTGAGCGGGTATAGTGCCGCCGCTGAAAATGAAATGCGTTACAATGATTCCCTTGGCGTGTATGAAGGCAAATTGTACTTAAAGCAAGGATTTTATAACTACCGTTACGTAACCCTGCCGGAACCCAACAAAAATAATTCAGTGCTGAGCGCTTCAGCAACCGAGGGGGATTTCTGGGGGACGGAAAATCAGTATCTGTTGCTATTGTATTTCCGTCCGTTCGGTGCAAGGGCGGATGAGCTGATCGGAGCCACCGAACTCCGTTCTAATTTCATGCGCTGAAATGGATGTCCTATCTTCGCGCCGGCAGGTCTTACACGGCCAGCTCCTGCTGAACCCTCCCAGGGCCGGAAGGCAGCAAGAGTAGGTGGTTGAGCGGCGCGATGTAATCAGCCTGCCACTTTTTTCATCTCTTCCAAATCATCATATGAAATTTTTTATCGACACCGCTAACCTCGCACAGATCCGTGAGGCTAATGAACTGGGTATTCTCGATGGTGTAACTACCAATCCTTCTCTTATGGCTAAAGAGGGCATTAAAGGAGAGGCTGCCATCATGAACCACTATAAAACCATCTGTGAATTAGTGGATGGTGACATCAGTGCCGAAGTGATCAGCACAGAGTATACCGCCATCATCGAGGAAGGGAAAAAACTGGCAGCCATTCATCCGAATATTGTAGTGAAGGTGCCGATGATCAAAGATGGCATTAAAGCGATCAAATGGTTTTCCGATAACGGTATCAAAACCAATTGCACCCTTGTTTTTTCAGCCGGTCAGGCCATTTTGGCTGCTAAAGCAGGTGCTACCTATCTATCGCCTTTTATCGGCCGGGTGGATGATACCAATTGGGACGGCATCGACCTGATCGCTCAGATCGCCAATATTTATTCCCTTCAAGGCTTTAAAACACAGATTTTGGCAGCTTCGATCCGCAACGCATTGCACATCGTCAAATGTGCTGAGGCAGGTGCTGATGTTTGTACCTGTCCACTTGATTCAATTCTCGGCTTGCTCAAACATCCGTTGACCGATATCGGACTGGCTAAATTCCTTGAAGACGCTAAAAAGACAGCCTGATCAATCGCACGATCATAAAAAAAGCCCCCGGAATCCCGGGGGCTTTTTAATGTGGTTAAGGCGCTTACCGAAGGAATAGCATCTCGCGATACTTTGGCAAATCCCATTCCCGGTCATCCACGATCAATTCCAGTTTATCGACATGGTAGCGAATGGTATCGAAGTAGGGGTCCTTCACCGTTTCTTGATAGGCAATGGCCTTCTTGCGGGTATCGGAGAGTTGATTGCAAGCTTTGCGGGCCTGTAGCATTTCATCCACCAATGTATTCACTTGGTTCACATGTTCCGTGAGCTTGATCAGCATGCTGCGTTGCGTGGCAAAGGCTGCATCATTCAGTCCGGCCTCTTTCAATCCGCGGATGTTATCCGTCAACCGACTCTGATATCGAAGTGCGGCCGGGATGATGTGGCTGTGGGCCAGTTCTCCGACCATCCGACTTTCGATCTGCACTTTCTTGATATACTTCTCGAGTTCGATCTCATGTCGCGCCTCCAGTTCCTCATGGGTATAGATGCGATGATCCTGGAACAATTTCTTGGCTTTTTCAGTGACCATGGCATCCAATGCACGAGGCGTCGTTTTGATGTTCTCCAAGCCTCTTTTAGCAGCTTCCTTTTCCCAAGCCTCGCTATATCCATCGCCTTCGAATAAGATGCGCTCACTGTCGACGATGTATTGACGGATCACATGCATCAGGGCGATCTCCTTCTTTTCTCCTTTTTCGATGTGGGCATCTACTTCTTTCTTGAACTTCTTCAAGGTGTCGGCCATGATCGTATTAAGTACGGTCATGGGATTGGCGCAGTTGGCCGAAGAACCCACCGCACGGAACTCGAACTTGTTTCCAGTAAAGGCAAACGGTGAAGTACGGTTGCGGTCAGTGTTATCCATCAATAGTTCCGGAATGCTGCGGTGTATGTCGATCTTGAGTAGACTTTCGTCTGCTTCATCCATTTTCTCCGATACGCGCTCCTTAACATCATTGAGGACTTTACTCAGGTATTGACCGATGAATACCGAAATGATCGCTGGAGGTGCTTCATTGGCACCGAGGCGATGATCGTTCGGGGCAGAGGCAATGGAGGCCCGAAGTATATCGGCATAGTCATGCACCGCTTTGATGGTGTTGACGAAAAATGCCAGGAACATGAGGTTGGTCTTCGGCGTCTTTCCCGGGGCCAGCAGATTCACACCAGTATCAGTAGCCATGCTCCAGTTATTGTGTTTGCCACTGCCATTGATGCCGGCAAAAGGTTTTTCATGCACTAGTACGCGCAGTTGATGGCGGCGAGCAACACGATCCATCACGTCCATTAATAGGGAGTTGTGATCGACCGCCACACTCACTTCCTCAAATATTGGGGCACACTCGAACTGGGCGGGTGCTACTTCATTGTGACGGGTGCGAAGTGGGATACCTAATTTGTAAGACTCAGCCTCGAAGTCGCGCATGTAAGCATAGAAGCGCTCCGGGATAGATCCAAAATAGTGATCCTCCAGCTGCTGGTTCTTCGCTGAACTTTGTCCGAATACCGTACGTCCGGTCATCACCAGATCGGGACGGGCATTGAACATACTTTCGTCGATCAGAAAATATTCCTGCTCCCAACCTAATGTGGGCGTCACCTTAGAAACATTCTTATCAAAATAATGGCAGACGTCAATGGCGGCTTTATTGATGGCTTCGACCGACTTCAATAGAGGTGCTTTATAGTCCAGTGACTCACCTGTGTAGGATACAAAGATGGTCGGAATGCAAAGCGTCTTACCGGATCCGATCTCCATGATGAAAGCAGGGGAGGATGGATCCCAAGCAGTATAACCTCTTGCCTCGAACGTAGCCCGGAGTCCGCCGCTGGGGAAAGAGGACGCATCCGGCTCCTGCTGAATCAAGGCATCCCCGTCAAATTGCTCAATGGGTGTTCCATCACCTTTCAGGGTGAAAAAAGAGTCATGCTTCTCAGCCGTTGTACCGGTCAGTGGCTGAAACCAATGCGTATAGTGTGTGACTCCCTTGGTCTCTGCCCAAGCCCGTACTCCATTTGCGATCTGATTAGCCATCGAACGGTCGATCTTCTGGCTGGCTTTAGTTGAGGATACCAGACTTTTATAGGCCTCATCGCTCAGGAACTCACGAGCCGTCTTTAGAGTAAACACATTCGTTCCGAAGATTGCTGTGATCTTGGAAGATCCTTCTACCCGAACCTCTTTTTTCTCCGAAAGCGATTTGATCGCATTGAAACGTAATGACATGGGTTAAATTTTGGCAAATCAACAAAAATTAACCGAATCAAGCCTCCAAAAAACTGAAAATGTGGATTATTTGGAGATAAAAATGAATAAATTAGGGCGGGTAGACAAAAAAATGACAAACAACCACTCAAAAAATACATATTAAATAAAATGTTATTTGTATGTAGTCAGATTGATCAGCTTTTTCCAGTCTATTCCGGCCGTAAGCGGAATGAGGAGGAGGATCAGGATGACACTTCTATATCTTGCTATCGCACCTAAATTATTGATACTGAAACCTATAATAAGTATTACTGAAATAGAAAGTGCAATAGAAAAATAGTCGATCGAGGTGGTTGGCCATTTGGTTGTGCGGTCTGGAAATCGGAGCCGCAGAAAGAATAGTCCGGCCCAGAGGAGTACTTCCAGGAAGGCAGCTAAGGATAGAAGGTGTCGCACATTGCTCGGGTGTGGTCGGGTTAGGGCCATGTCGACGGCTTGGGGTAAATTTTTAAGAAAGCCGACGGGTGTGGGTTGGAGGCTGTCGACTTCGAGTGAGCTGTTGCCTTTGAGTTGCAGGAATTCGTTTTGCTTGGTGACTACTGCTTGGGGGAGGTTGGCTTTGGGGTGGATCAGCGGGCTCAGGAAGAAGAGTAGTAGAAAGGCGGTGTAGAGTCCTAGGCTCAGGTTTGTTTTATTTCTTGGGAATCGTTCCAACAGGAACCAGAGCAGTAGTGCGGGCAGCAGGGCAAAAAGCAGGTGATTTCTGAAAATCAGAATCGTGAGTAAGGATACTAGTAGGATCAATATTTTTTTTAGGCCCCAATGCTTTTGTTGGAAGGCGAAATAGGTTGTGTAAACAACACCGCCCAGTGCGGTGAAAAGCAGGCCTTCTTTATGGATGCCACTGGTCCAGAACAGCACTGATGGGATGAGTATGCAGGTTATGGCCACAGCGCTTCGTTGATTTTGGTACCGATCGGCTAGTACTTTATAGAAGCCTATCACGCCGAACATGCCGATGAAGTTGTAGAAAAGGACATTGACCAGATAATGCCCGCCAGTGATCAGATTTAAAAGGGCAAGTCCTTTGATGAGTGCATTGGCCTTCAGATCATTCCAGTAGGAATTTTCCGTGCCCAGCAGTTTCCATTTGCCGTCACCATAGGGATCGAGATACAGTTCACTGAAGAATCGTACGGGGTCGGTGAAAAGCAGTTGTTCTTCTTGCAGCGAGCTGGCATGAAAGAACCAGGTGTCGGTCATATTGGCGGTCTTGGCATAATAAATGCCCAGCCATCCGTAGAAAATGCCTGCGGCCGATTTCAGCAAAAAAATCAGAATCAATTGCTGCCGGGTGAGTCCGGATGCAGAAAATAAACGAATACGCGTAAGCATCCAGCTCAGCGCGATCAGATATCCGATAAAAAGCAAAGGTGCCAAGAGATGATTTGAGCCGAAAATAGCCATTGTATCGATTTGTCAGTAATGCGTTGAGAAGTTCCTCGTCATCCTTGTTTTCAGTCGTTAATTTTGTGAGCGCAATCAACCCCTTTTATGGAAGTTACTGTTAAGACCGCTGAGCAGCTCAGACTCACGCCGGAGGAATTCGATCTCATCTGCTCCAAATTGGGCAGAACGCCCAATTTCAATGAGCTCTGTGCTTTTTCGGGCATGTGGAGTGAGCACTGTAGTTATAAAAATTCGATCAAGTGGTTAAAAACGCTGCCTCGTGAAGGGGGTAGGATGCTTGTGAAAGCAGGCGAGGAGAATGCCGGATTGATGGATATCGGAGATGGACTAGGTGTTGTGTTCAAGATCGAGTCACATAATCACCCTTCTGCCATAGAGCCTTTTCAAGGGGCAGCAACCGGCGTCGGGGGCATCCACCGAGATATTTTCACCATGGGGGCCCGGCCAATCGCCTCGTTAAATTCATTACGGTTCGGAAAACTGGAAGATCCTAAGACGCAACACTTACTGGCGGGTGTGGTGCATGGCATCGGTCATTATGGTAACTGTTTCGGTGTGCCAACCGTAGGTGGGGAGATCTACTTTGATACCTGTTATCATACCAACCCATTGGTGAATGCCATGAGTGTTGGCATCGTGGAGGCCGGAAAGACGGTTTCGGCCACAGCGGAAGGGATCGGCAATCCGGTCATGTTTGTGGGCAGTGCTACCGGAAAAGACGGCATCGGTGGGGCCTCCTTTGCATCAGCGGATATCACCGCAGAGAGTGTACAGGAGTTGCCGGCGGTTCAAGTGGGGGATCCTTTTCAGGAGAAGAAATTACTGGAAGCCTGTTTGGAAGTGATTCGAACCGGTGCAGTGGTGGGCATGCAAGACATGGGTGCTGCCGGTATCATTTGCTCAACGGCGGAGATGAGCGCCAAAGGTGGGGTGGGCATGCGCATTGAATTGGATAAGGTACCGGCTCGACAAGCCAGTATGAAAACCTGGGAATTGTTATTGAGTGAAAGCCAGGAACGGATGCTGCTGGTAGCACAGAAAGGACGGGAGTCTGAGATTACAGCCATTTTTGAAAAATGGGATCTTCCATGCTCGGTGATCGGCGAGGTGACCGCTGATGGCTTGTTGTCATTTTACATGAACGATCAATTGGAGGCGCAGTTGCCTGCCAACGAACTTGTACTCGGAGGTGGGGCTCCTCAATACGAACGGCCATACAAAGAGCCCGCTTACATGGAAAAAGTTCGCGCATTCGATCCGCGTCAGGTTCCGGTGCCGGAGGATTTACGCGCCGTGGCAGAATTTATGATCACTCGCCCAACGCTGGCATCTAAGCAATGGGTATATCATCAATATGACAGCATGGTGGGTGCTGCTAATACCAGCACCAATGCGCCTTCCGATGCGGCGATCGTGATGGTCAAGCCAACTGAAAAAGCGCTGGCCATCACTACGGATTGCAACAGTCGATATGTGTATGCGGATCCTTTCAAAGGTGCCATGATCGCGGTGGCAGAGGCGGCGCGAAATATCGTATGTAGTGGGGGCACTCCGCTGGGGGTGACCAACTGTCTGAACTTTGGAAATCCTTACGATCCGGAGGTCTATTATCAATTTGTAGAAGCGGTAAAAGGAATGGGAGAGGCCTGTCGTCGTTTTGAAACACCGGTCACTGGAGGCAATGTGAGCTTCTATAACCAGAACCCCGATGGACCTGTATTCCCGACACCTACCATCGGTATGGTTGGCTTATTGGATTCACTCGATCAGCGGATGACACTTGATTTCAAATCAGCCGATACCTTGATCTATGTGTTGGGGCCAGTACATGATGATCTGAGTTCTTCCCAATACCTCGCGCACTTTCATCAAGTGATGCATTCTCCGGCACCGATCTTCGATCTCGATACAGAGCAACGTTTACAGGTCCTGATCGGTCAGTTGATCCGCGATAGGCAGATCCTCTCGGCGCATGATATCAGCGAGGGGGGGCTGTTCCAAGCCCTTTGTGAATCATCATTCCCCAACGAATTGGGCTTTTCGATTCAACTCCCACAAGGGATCAGAACGGATGCTTTTCTTTTTGGCGAATCGCAGAGCCGCGTCGTCGTATCTGTTTCAATGGAACAACAAGGGTCTTTCCTTCAGGCGGTAACTGATTTTCCCTGTACTCAGCTGGGTGTGGTCACCACCGGCGATTTTTATGTGGATGGCAATCAATGGGGAAGCGTGATGGATTGGAAGGATAAACATGAAAAGGCAATTGGACTATTGATGCGTAGAGAAACTGATCTCTGAGCCGTTTATGGTCACAACAAAAAAAACCATATTAATAACAGGTGCTGCCGGCTTTATTGCGGGGCACCTTTCGCATGTATTGTCGGGGTATGGAAACTACCAATTGATTTTGTCGGATGATTTTTCTGCTGCCGACAAGACCCCGAACTGGTCCGACTTGAACGAAGCCATATTGATTCCACGTGATGTTTTGATTGACCGGTTGGAAGCGGAAGAATTACTGCCTGATTGGGTCATCCACCTGGGAGCGAGAACTGATACCACCGAATTCGATTATGCCGTTCACGAGAAATTAAATCTTCACTATTCTCAGGGTATTTGGGAATACTGTTGTCGGCATCAAATACCATTGATCTATGCCTCTTCGGCCGCTACGTACGGCGACGGACGAAGCGGTTATTCCGACGCCGAAGATCAGTTGAGTAACCTACATCCATTGAATCCATATGGTTTGTCGAAGCATCAGTTCGATTGCTGGGCGATGGAGCAGACGAACCATCCTCCTCATTGGTTCGGACTAAAATTTTTCAATGTTTATGGTTTCCGCGAGGCGCATAAGGGGCGGATGGCCAGCATGGTTTATCATGGATACAATCAGATCCGGTCGCAGGGATTTGTCAGGTTATTCAAATCGCATCGGCCCGAGTATGTGGATGGTGGACAGCAGCGGGATTTTATTTATGTCAAAGATCTGGTCCGAGTGATCCAATGGCTGATGGAGGCTACACCTAATAGTGGTATTTATAATTTGGGTACAGGGGTTGCCCGCTCTTTTAATGACCTGATCGGTTCGGTTTTTCAGGCGATGGGATTGCCAGTTCGGATTGAATACATCGACATGCCGTCGGACCTTCGGGAGTCCTATCAGTACTACACGCAGGCAACGATGGAAAAACTACGGAAGGCCGGTTATCCTTTTCCCTTCTACACGTTGGAGGAAGGGGTTTTTGATTATGTTCAGCAATATCTGATGCGTTAGAGGTTGGATTTTGGTCACGGATTTTCCACAACTTCAATTCCCATTTCGGATAGGCGTTTTTTTCAATTACCTTTACACGACCTCTCGGATTTTCCCATTCATTCCGCCGGTCGATCGCCTACTGCAAATTCATTTGCCGGGGCTTCATTTTCAAAAGATTCGCCGCATGGCCAAGTATATTTTCGTGACCGGGGGGGTAACCTCTTCATTGGGTAAAGGTATTGTTGCCGCATCGCTGGCTAAACTGCTTCAAGCTCGCGGATTACGTGTTACCATCCAGAAATTCGATCCCTATATCAATGTTGATCCGGGTACATTGAATCCATACGAACACGGTGAATGTTACGTGACGGAGGATGGTGCCGAGACCGATCTGGATCTGGGCCACTATGAGCGGTTTCTGAACATCTACACGTCCCAGGCGAATAATGTTACAACCGGTCGGATCTATCAGACCGTAATTGATCAGGAACGCCAGGGTGCCTATCTGGGCAAAACCGTTCAGGTTGTTCCCCATATTACCGATGAGATCAAGCGTCGGATGCGATTATTGGGAGAGAGCGGACAATATGATGTGGTGATCACCGAGATCGGAGGCACCGTAGGGGATATTGAAAGTTTGCCTTTCGTGGAATCGGTTCGACAATTGCAATGGGAACTGCCTGAATCAGATACGGTGGTGGTGCATTTGACGCTGATTCCTTATTTGCGTGCAGCCAAGGAATTGAAAACAAAGCCGACTCAACACAGTGTTCGCATGCTTAGTCAGGAGGGTGTTCATCCGGATGTGATCGTTTGTCGCACGGAGCACTCCTTGTCACCTGAATTGCGCCGCAAAATCGCGCTCTTCTGTAATGTTCGTCTCGAGGCCGTAATCGAATCAGCTGATGCGCAAACGATCTACGAAGTGCCCTTGATGATGATGCGAGAGGGGTTGGATACCATCGTGATGAAGAAATTGGAGTTGACATCTAATCAGGAGCCTGATCTCAGTAAGTGGAGTGATTTTCTTAATAAACTAAAGCGGCCAAAACACAAGGTGTCGATCGGACTGATCGGGAAGTACATCGAATTGCAGGATGCCTATAAATCCATTTTGGAGGCCTTTGTTCATGCCGGTGCCATCCAGGAAACAGAAGTAGAGGTTGTCAACCTCCATAGCGAACACATCACACCTTCCAATGTGAGTGAGCAATTGAAAGGGTTGGACGGATTGTTGGTGGCTCCCGGTTTCGGCCATCGTGGAGTAGAAGGGAAGATCGAAGCGGTTCGGTATGCGCGAGAGAACGGATTGCCATTTTTTGGAATTTGTTTGGGTATGCAAATGGCGGCTATTGAGTTTGCCCGTCATGTATTGCACCACCCCCACGCACATTCAACGGAGATGGATGCGAAAACGCCGGATCCGGTGATCGATCTCATGGAGGACCAGAAACAACTTCAAGCAAAAGGGGGAACCATGCGACTGGGGGCCTATCCTTGCGCACTGAAATCGGGTAGTTTGGCAGAGAAGATCTACGGTTCTGACCGAATCTCTGAGCGACACCGCCATCGTTGGGAGTTCAATAACCGTTACCTGGAGGCGTTTGAACGTGCCGGTATGCAGGCCAGCGGCGTCAATCCGGATACGGGACTGGTTGAGGTGATCGAATTGAAAGGACATCCGTTTTTTATTGGTGTCCAATACCATCCGGAATTAAAAAGTACAGTCGAAAACCCACATCCCATATTCGTCCATTTCATTCAGGCAGCATTGCATCAGCAACAGGTGGGCGCTTCTGCCAGCCCCATAAAGGCAGCATTGGAGTCCTGAGTCGTTTCCTATCTTTGACGCCCGCTAAAACATTCACATGAATTTTGACCGCAATACCGTGATCGGCTTTGTGCTGTTGGCCATCTTGTTCTTTGGTTATTTCTATCTGCTCAACAACGAACAGTCAGAGATGCGTCAAAAACAGGCGAAAGAGCAGTTTGTACGTGATTCGATAGCTGCTGCAACCGCACCAGCTATCGACCCTAAAAAGGCTGCAATTGACTCGCTTCGTTCAGACTCTTTGGAGCGGGTAATGGCCGCCGGCACCTTCACCCCGGCAACGGATAGTAACGAGGTCAGGGTTCGGTTGGAAAATTCAGCTGTCAGCGTAGTTCTCTCGAGCCGTGGCGGACAGATCGAACAAGTGGAATTAAAAGAATACCGAGGGTTGGATAGTAGCCCCGTAGTCTTAGCGGGTAAAGGGACATCATTGGGATATCCCATCAAGACCGGAACCGGTCGCACCAGTTCCTCTACTACACTTCTTTATTCATTGATCGATTCGGGCCGAATGGCAGATGGTTCTAGTTTCGTTCGATTCCGATTGAACGGATCTGACAGCATCCGTTCCGTGGAGCATCGATTCGAGTTGCCAAAAGACGGATTTCTGATCCGTCAATCGATACTGGTCAAAGGGGCAGAAGCGTTGGTGGACGACAGAACACTTCGCACCGAATGGAACTATACGGCCTATCAGCAGGAGCAGGATCTTCCGTTTGAGAAGCAGAATACACAGGTAGGCTATGTAGAAAAAGGGGAATTTGATTATCACACGATTGGACGGAGCGCCGACCGTAGTTTTGAGGGGTCGGTGAATTGGCTGGGTATCAGACAGCGTTTTTTCCTTGGGGCTGTGATCGCGCCGAATGCATTTCAAAAGGGGGATATCGTTTGGTCGGATAGCAGCTCTAAATATGTGGTTGAATCCCGCTCTAAACTCTTGTTGCCACTGAACGGTTCCGGTGTGGCGGACCTACAATTCTTTTATGGTCCTTCCGATTATCACATCCTGAAACAATACGGATTAGGACTGGAGCAGATTGTAAATCTTGGGCAGGGGGTGTATGCATTTGTTCGCCCGCTGAATAAATACATCATTTTACCGATCTATGAATTCTTCCGTGGTCTTTCCGGAACAAACTTGGGTATTGCGATCCTGCTGTTGACCCTGTTCATCCGCCTGTTGATCTCTCCGCTTACCTACTCCAGTTATCTGAGCGGTGCAAAAATGAAAGCACTTCGTCCCGAGATCGCCAAGCTAAAAGAGAAATTCGGGGAAGACCGTCAGGCCATGAGCATGGAGCAGATGAAGCTTTTTCGGGAGGCAGGTGTTAATCCACTGGGAGGTTGTATTCCGGCCTTGCTACAGATCCCTATCTTCTTTGCGCTTTTCAGTTTCTTCAACTCCGAAGTAACCCTGCGAGGGGCTTCTTTTCTATGGGCACATGATCTGTCGACCTACGATGCGCCCATTCAGTTTGGGTTTTCCATACCCTTGCTGGGCGGACACCTGAGTTTATTCAACGTACTGGCTGCATTGACCAGCTTTCTTATCGCTTGGTATAGTATGAGCATGACTCCAGAACAGGATAATCCCATGCTGAAGTACATGCCTTATATTTTCCCGGTATTCCTGCTATTCTTTTTCAATCAATTACCTGCTGGTCTTACTTGGTACTACACGGTCTCCAACTTGGTTACCCTCGGCTTGCAATTCATCATCCAGCAGTACATCATCGATCATGACAAGATCCTCGCCAAGATCGAAGAGAATCGGAAGAAGCCAAAGACCAAAACAAAATGGCAAGAACGTTTGGAGCAGATGCAGGATCAGCAAAAGCAGCTCAGCGACCGTAAAAACAAACTTGGCAAGTGATCATGCAACCTGTCAAATGGTTTCCGCATCTGATCTCTGAATGGCTTCACATGCGCAAATTCTTTACGGTTATTTGTTGTTCTGTACTCACGGCTGGGGCGCTGGCACAACCCATTACGAATCAGTCTTCCCGTAGACTTTCGGAAGCCACGATCATATACTCTGTTGCCATACGGACCACTAACACCGAGCCAAAGGCGGCCGATTTGATGGATGGGGCTATCAATACCGTTTATCTCAAGGGGAATATGAGCCGCTCTGATCTCGTCAGTTCGCTGGGCAGGCAATCTACAATCGTGGATGCCAAGACGGGAATCGCCACTGTTATCAAAGAATACGGCGAACAGCGTTACCTGATCAATATGACACCAGCTGAATGGAAAGGGTCCAATCGTGCCTATGACAGTGTACGATACCAATACACAGGTGTCATTAAAAAGATCCTGGGTTATACATGTGAGGAAGCGATCGGAACTTGGGGGAGTGGTAATTCTTATGTGGTTTATTTTACCCGGGCGCTGCAACCGGTAAATCATGAATTTCAATACCTCAATAGGAATTTACCGGGTCTGGCATTGGAGTACCATGCAGTGGTAGGTAAAAATGAATTGATCTATCAGGCCACCCGGATTGATTTTGACCCAGTTCCTCAAACGATATTTGATTTGCCTGAAAGCGGGTACAGAGTAATGACGTACGAAGAAAGTAAGGGTGGAAAACAGTGAGAAAATCCTAGTTGCGACGAAGTGACTGATTGCCGATGCTTACTTTGACTTTGTTAAGCAGTACTTCTTTTTTCAAGGGCATGGAATACACGTTATTCCCTTTCTGCAAAGAGACAACAGTATTGATGCGAATGGTGCTTTTGTCTTCAACGCGCAATACAGAACTTCCACGATAGAGGTATCCTGAACGGAGAGAGAATGTGCCGGGGGCATTATCGGTGCGATTGGATAAACGCACAACACCTTTTTTTTTCGCGGCTTTGCGACGACCTTCACCCAAGGTAGCATAGGCGTAAAGGCCACTGAACAAGGTCAGTGACAAGGTGATGGTATATATCAGCGTGCGCGTCCGCATGTTGCAAAAGTATAGCTAAAAATTGAATCCGCTCCAAATTTCAGCCTGTAACAGGTAAGGATCTGACCAAAAACCGGGAATTTTGTCCGATTGAGGCTGTGTTTTCCCCGGCTGGGGATATTTCTATTCTGTCGATCGGTTGAAATTCAGCAATTTAAATGTGAATATGAGGGAGCAGTTTTCAGAGGATAAAGAGAATCTCGACGAGCTGATCGCGCTGTACGAACAACTTCGTCGGGGTGGGGGCGGGGGTTACTTGGAGGAAGATTCCTTTGAGCGGATCATCCTGTATTTCCAGGACAAAGAAGAGCTTCCTCAAGCCCTGGAAGCTGCCCGATTCGCTGTCGATCGTCATCCCTACTCAGCCATGCTGAAGATCAAATTGGCGGATGTGCTTATTCAGCTGCGAAAATTCAGAGAGGCGGATAAGGTTTTGGAGGAGGCGTCTGTGTTGGATACGCGAGACATTAACCTTTACATTTTACAGTTGGAGATCTGCTTGGCCCTTGGCAAACCCAAGCAAGCACTTGCCTTGCGCGACGAAGCACTCTCCTTGTTCGAGGGTGAAGAGCGGTTGGAACTGTTATTTGAAATGGCCGATGTGTTCGATGACTACGAAGAATATGAGCATGTATTCGAGTGCATTCGGGATGTATTGCGGACGGAACCCACGAATGAAGAGGCCCTCTATAAAATTTGCTTTTGGACGGATTTTACCGGGCATAACGAAGAAAGCATCCAGCTGCACACAGAGATCATCAATGAACATCCCTACTGTGAATTGGCCTGGTTCAATCTGGGGGCTGCCTATCAGGGACTGAAACTGTATGAGGAGGCCATAGACGCCTATCAATATGCCATTGTGATCGAGGAAAAATTCGACTATGCCTACCGGAACATGGGCGATGCACTGATTCGACTGAGACGCTTTCGAGAAGCACTTGAGGCATTGGAAAGAGTTACAGAACTGACCAAGCCGGAAGATGTCATTTTCGAAGCCATGGGGTATTGCTATGAGCGATTGAAACAACCTGCACAGGCCCGAAGTCAGTACCGCAAAGCGGTTCACCTGCGACCAGATGATAGCCTATTGCACTACAAAATAGCCGTCACGTATCAGGCAGAAGGCCAATGGGAAAAGGCTATTCAACAGGTAGAAAATGCCTTGAAACGATTTCCTCGTCATCCTGACTATAATAAACTAGCCGGAGCCTGTCATGCCCGTCTCCGGCAATGGCAACAGGCCATCGACCACCTGGCATTGGTTGTTCGTTTGCGGCCCAAGACGGCAGCCGGATGGGAAGCTTTGATCAAATGTTTGTTCGATGCCGGCGAATATCAAGAGGCGTATAAGCAATCCGTAAGAGCATTAGGTTTTACCGGAGGCAAGACTCTTTTTATGTACTATCAGGCGGCAGCCTGCTTTGCATTATCGGAGCAGACAGAAGGCCTAACCTTATTGGAGTTGGCCATTACAACATCTCCAAATCTGCTCAAGCGTTTCATGGAAGTGTACCCGGAAGCCTTGCAGCATCGCTCATTGGTTGACCTGATAGCGAAGTATAAGCGCCGTCGTTCCTGATAAGATGGCCGATGTTTCATAATTTCGGGCTTCCAAACAGAAACCAATGAATTTTAATTTAACACAGATGCCCGACAGGCACGTAAAGCCACGTCAGTCCGGTATCACCATGGTCATGGATAAAGGGCTGAGTCTGGAAGAAGCTCGTAATTTCCTAAGCGTGTCACTTCCTCATGTAGATATCGTAAAGCTAGGTTTCGGAACTTCCTATGTTACGCCTGATCTCCGCAAAAAACTGGATCTATACCGTAGCCATGATGTACCTGTTTATTTCGGAGGTACTTTGTTCGAGGCTTTCCTGATTCGAAATCAATTCGAAGACTACATCAGTGTTTGCAAGGACTACGATATCACCTTCATGGAAGTGAGTGATGGTTCGATCACCATTCCACACGCGGAAAAATGTGGCTACATTGAAAAGCTGACCAAACATGGAACCGTTCTGAGCGAAGTTGGCAGTAAAGACGCTGCTCATATCATCCCGCCCTACAAATGGATCGAACTTATGCGAGCTGAACTTTCAGCAGGTTCCACTTATGTTATCGCGGAAGCCAGAGAGGCAGGAAATGTTGGCATCTATCGGGGTAGTGGTGAAGTGCGGGAGGGACTGGTGCAAGAGATCCTCACCCAGATTCCTGGCGAACGGATTCTTTGGGAAGCTCCTCAAAAGGCACAGCAATTATATTTCATCGAACTCCTCGGCTGTAATGTCAACCTGGGAAATATTGCTCCAACTGAAGTCATTCCCCTAGAAGCGATGCGTATCGGTCTTCGTGGCGATACCTTCGATTTCTTCCTAGATAAAAAAGAGTCCTGATGCGGGTCTTCGGACTCATCGGTTATCCACTGACGCATTCATTTTCGGGCAACTACTTTGGGAAAAAGTTCGATGAATTAGGGTTGACCGATCATGAATATCGACTCTTCCCCAGACCTGATCTGAATGATTTTTCGACTTGGGTGCGCTCCATCGACGGATTGGTGGGCCTCAACGTCACCATTCCCTACAAGAAGAGCATCATTCCTTTTTTGGATGAACTGCGAACACCGAACGGGTTCCAAGCTTGTAATTGCATACACATCGACTCTGGCCGGTTGGTCGGATACAACACAGATGTGATCGGTTTCAGAGAGAGCCTACAGCCTCTTCTTCAGGCGCATCATAAACAGGCACTGATTCTCGGAGATGGCGGTGCCGCTGAAGCGGTTCGGTTTGCATTGCAGGAAATGCAGATTTCCTCTAAGTCGGTTGTCAGGACTCGAAATAGGCCCGAACAACTGCTGTTCAGTGAGTTGACAACATCGATCATTGCAGATCATTCGTTGATCATTAATACCACCCCATTGGGTACGTTTCCAAAAGTGGAAGAGTTTCCGCTGATTCCATATGAAGGAATTAGCACCGATCACTTATTATACGATTTGGTTTATAATCCGGCCCGAACGATGTTTCTGCAAAAAGGGGAGGCGCGTGGGGCGATCGTTATGAACGGATTGGATATGCTGGTATTACAAGCCGAAGCAGCCTGGGAAATCTGGAACCGCTGATCAAGTGGATTGAAATCGATGTGCCAATAAATTTTCCGGTACTCGAATCGGCTTTTTACTATTATAGTCAAAACAGATAAGGGTTGTGTGTGCCAGTGCGGTGACCACTTCCTCGGTTTCCTCCGTTCTCCAAACACGGTATACCATACGAAATCCGGTAGCTGACCACTCCGGTACGGCGATCTCGATTCGTAACCGATCACCATAAAACATCTCTTTTTTCAACTCGACCGACAAATCGCGAAGGATCAGACCTACGCCCTCGATGTTCATTTCCGTATAATTGAATGTTCTCAGAAACTGCATGCGAGCTTCATGTAAGAGCCCAACGATCCGATCATTACCTAAATGATTTCCATAGTTCAGGTCGCTTACCCGGATGTGTAAGACACATTCAAAAAGGGTCTTGTTCGGAAATGTCAGCTTCCAGGTGTTCATATCTACAGTTTTGTGGGAAGTTCAGGGATTATTCCGGAAAATCGAGCAAGGCTACCAGGCCGAGAAATGGATCGGCCTGAAAACCCAATCCTGTTTCCTGCAACTCTGAATGCCATTGCTCACGCTGCAGGTTACAATCGGTTGTTTCCATTTCACCACTCAGGCAACAGGACAGCGACTCCCAGCGAATGGGCATCCGAATGGGCGCCCCATGCTCATCTGCTACCCATACATAGTCACTTTTTTCAACTGTTGATTTTGCGAAATGGGGGGAGACGAGCGGTGTGTTTACAAGGTCAGTGACTTCTATTGAATTTGATTCCGGTGTAGCGGTTTCGGATTTCAGATTTAATGGACTTTGTGCGATCGGTGGAATGGATGCATGGCTCCTGGATATGTCTGAGGCAGGTTCGATCACGTTTCTGTCCACCAGCCAAATTGTAAATAGCAGGATGGAGGCTGCAACCAATGAGGCCTTCAAAATATTTCTAGTTTTCCCGGGTCTGTCATTGATTTTTCGAATGATTGTTGCCTCGGGCCTCTCCTCATAGCTCAACACGCGCTGACTGAATTGGAGGCGGTCCAATTCCTCCCGGATGTTTTGCCAACAACGACTATCCGGAACTTCTTCCCAATAAAATAATTTATGCTGGAAGTCATTTTTCATGTTGTTCATTGAATAGTTTTCAATCGTTCTTGAAGCCATTTTTTTGCTCGGGCATATTGAGATTTACTGGTTCCCTCACTGATGCCCAATTGATGGGCGATCTCGGCATGGTTATATCCTTCTACGGCATAAAGATTAAAAACGGTTCGGTACCCGACCGGTAATTGTCGGATCAGTTCGTTCAGTTCTTTTGCCTCCAAATTTGTTAGACCGGTCTCCTGTAGGCTGGGTTCTTTCGAAGCCGGAGTATCCTCCAGGGAGAGTAGTGGTTTGATCCGACGAAAATGCTCGATGGCGGTGTTCACCATGATCCGTCTCGCCCAGCCTTCAAAGGAGCCTTCTCCTCGGAAGCTGGAAAGTTTTTGAAAGAGCTTGATGAACCCCTCTTGCAGAATATCCTCCGCAGCCTCTCGGTCAGCTGCATATCGAAGACAGACTGCATACAATCTGGGTGACAGCCATTGATATAGTTGTTCTTGCGAACGACGATCGTTTTGCAGGCAGCCATCTAACAAGTCGCTCAATGGAACCGGAGGGTTGCTTTCCATCATCCTGATTTTTTTGCTTGATGCAAAAAGTCGATCAGTTGCAGTACAGCTTTTTTCCGGTGACTGACCTGGTTCTTTTCAGACAGGGTCATTTCAGCAAAAGTGATATTCGATCCTTGGGGAATAAAGATCGGGTCATAGCCGAAGCCGTGATCACCGGAGGGGTCGCTTGTGATTTGTCCGGGGCAAATACCGGTGAACATATATTCTTTATTATCCCAGATCAGACAGATCGTTGTTTGGAAAAATGCATCCCGATCGGGGGTCGCCTTCATTTCAGTGAGTACTTTTTGGATGTTATCCTTGTCCGATCGTTGAGGGCCGGCATAGTGAGCACTGTGCACTCCCGGTCTGCCTTGTAAGGCCGGTATGAAAAGGCCACTGTCCTCGCTGAAACCGGCAGAGACACTGCATCGGTCTAAAATGTAGCGGATCTTCGCGCGGGCATTGTCCTCCAGCGTCTCAAACGGTTCCGGTATATCTTCTACGATCCCGGCTTCTTTCAGGGTGATCAAGTGGATGTCGGCTGGCAGAAGAGACTGTATCTCCTCTACTTTGTGTTGGTTGTTTGTAGCGAATAGAACTTCCATATTGATCACTATACACCGTATTGTTTTTTAAGTGCTCCCCACAAACTTCGTTTTGCCTCCGGGCGCTCGGCTAACAGGTCAAGAGATGGGGCAGCAAATACCGGCGAGCCCTGCAAGGTGGAAATGAGTCCGGCCTGCCCGATGTTTTCCGGTCCCAATATCAAACTATGTGTGCCGAACAACCACCAGGCAGATGGTTCAAGGGTTTCAGCTAAAAAACCGGCCGACCATTCCGGATCCGTTTGGAGGTTTAGGATCCCGATATCCGCCATACTCAGTTTACAGGCTGATAAAATCCCCGTCAGTAAATTCAAGTCATTATCCGGTATAAAAGCATGATCGGGCGCATCCACCAGGATGAGTATCCTTTTTTCAAAACTGCCCAGGAGAGTGGGTTTTGGCTTTTGAACAGCGGGCGCCAATACACGCGTTGTAGAAACCAACTGGTTACCGTACCAATCGGGCAATTGGGCTGGGTCTAGTGTTATTTCATTGATCGACATGGTGTTGCAAAAGATACGAATGGGTGTTCGTTTTTTTTGTTTATTTGCGTCTCAAATGTAGTGCAATATGACTGCTGCGTTGGATATTTTGATTACCCGTGCTGAGCAAAGCCGGTTGGGAGAGGTGAGTTTGGAAAACATTGCCTTCGGCAAACATTTCACAGACCACATGCTGGAGGTTGATTATGTAGATGGTAAATGGCAACAGCCACAGATCCGACCGTACCAGCCCCTTTCTTTGGCCCCCTCTGTGGCAGCATTGCATTATGGACAGGCCATCTTTGAAGGCATTAAAGCCTACAACGATGAGCAGGGGAACCCACGGATCTTTCGTCCGCTCGATAATTTTTACCGTTTCAATCTCTCTGCTGAGCGTATGCAGATGCCTGCAGTCCCGGAGGAGATTTTCATGGAGGGAATGAGGGAGTTGGTATCGATGGATCGGAGCTGGATCCCAAGTTTGCGGGATCACTCGCTTTATATCAGACCCTTCATGTTCTCAACGGATGAATTGATCGGTGTGCGTCCTTCAGAGATGTATAAGTTTATGATCATTCTCAGCCCATCAGGCCCTTATTACAGCGCCCCTATGCGTATACATGTGGAAGAGCAGTATGTACGGGCGTCACCTGGTGGGGTAGGGTATGCAAAAGCGGCCGGCAACTATGGTGCGGCGATGTATGCCACCGCGCAAGCTCGTAAGCATGGCTACGATCAGGTGTTGTGGATGGATGCACAGGAGCATAAATATGTTCAAGAGTGCGGTACCATGAATGTGTTCTTTATCATTGATAATACAGCTATCACTCCGAGCTTGGAGCAGGGTACGATCCTGAATGGAGTGACTCGGCAATCGGTGATCACCCTATTAAAGGAAGCCGGATTAAAAGTTGAAGAGCGCCCCCTCAGTTTAGATGAAATTATCGAGGCGCATGACAGAGGTGGTTTAAAAGAAGTTTTCGGTACAGGTACTGCAGCCACTATATCGCTGATCCGAGAATTGGCTTGTCGGGGCAGAGATCTTCAATTTGATGTGGATAGTTGGAAATATGCACCGGCGATCAAGCATAAGCTCTTGGATATACGCGAGGGGCGGATCCCCGATCTCCATGGCTGGATGATGCCGGTATAAAACAGAATTACTACATTAGGGAGCCAATCGCTCCCCTTTTTTTATTCAATACTGCTCTATGAGATTTTTTAAATACGCCCTGACGGCCATGCTTTTTTTTGCACCAATCGGTTTGTGGTCACAATACACGCCGATCCCCTTGAGCGGTTTCAATCAGGATGTGGTGGCAGAAACAGGAACTAGTGCGCTGGCAACAACGACCATAGAGATGGATGCGATCAGCCCTTCGAACAGTGTGATCTTCTCCACTGCATTTGCTTCTACTAATGGATTGTCTGCCGGATTGCCTGCCAATGGAACCATCGTCAATGGAGCCGATACGTATCAACTGGCTCCTTACAATGCCAATAACGTTTTATTCGTGCGAAGAAATCAGTCGGCGGATCTGACCGTGACTGCGCCATCCTCTTATGCCAAGCTTCGGTTGTTGGCCTTTTCGACTGAGATGTCCAGTACACTCAACATCAGTCTGGGTTTCACCGATGGAACCACAACGGCTTATCTCAATGGTGCTGTTTTGTCCGATTGGTTCGACGGACAGAATAACATCGTTTTACAAGGGTATGGACGTATAAAACGACTGAGCAGCGGTCCCTATACGGTGGAAGGCCTACCCACGAATCCCCGTATGTATTTTCTGGAAATCACATTGAATTGTACAGATCGTTTCAAGTTGTTGAATCGGATCAGTATTTCAAATGTTTCCTCATCTGGTGGCAGTTTATTCCCGAATGCGATTTTTTTGGCTGCGTCTGGGCAAGCATATTCTCAAACCATTACACCTCAGATCACGCCTGCCAATTGCAATGGTTTAAATAATGGAAGTATTGCACTCAACGTAAGCGGTTCCTCCGCGCCCTACACGTACAGCTGGAATACAACGCCTGCACAGACAACTTCTACTGCAACCGGACTGGCACCCGGAAATTATACCTGTACGATCACAGATGCAGGCGGTTGTACAAGCACCTACAACGGAACGGTCGGACTCACCAACAACTCCACGGTAACGGCAACTGCAACGCCGGCAACGATCTGCCGCGGACAATCGGCACAGTTAACCGCCGTGCCAGGCATCGGTCAGTTTACTACTTATACCTGGACACCAAGCGGGCAGTCTGGATCCAGTGTCAGTGTCAGTCCTGCCACTACCACAACCTACACGCTGCAGGCTTCTCATGCCTCTGGTTGCTCGGCTAGTGCACAAGTGACCGTAACCATCGCGCCGGATCCGGCCGCTCCCCAGGCAAATGCGGTAGCAGTTTGCTCAGGTGGCAATGTGACCCTCAGTGTTCAAAATCCAGTTTCTGGGTCAACCTACCAATGGTTCAGTTCGTCAACAGGTGGATCGGTTCTGTTCACGGGGGTGGATTATAATTTGACCAACGTCACGTCTACATCAACCTACTATGTTCAGACTGTTAGCCAGGCAGGATGTATTTCAGCGACCCGCACGGCTGTGGATGTGACGGTGAATCCACTGGCACCGACGCCTCAGGTGAGCAACGTAATGGTTTGTCCGGGTACGGATGCCAGCCTACTCGTACAAAATATTACAACAGCAAATATCTCCTGGAGATGGTATAGTCAGGCTACTGGCGGCACGCCGGTCTACACGGGAAATCCATATGTGGTGACCAATGTCCAAGCCCCTTCCACTTGGTATGTGGAAGGCATCACGGTTCCGGCTGGATGTGTTTCACCTGCTCCCCGAACATCGGTTTCGGTGAGTTTGTACGCAGCGCTGCCCACACCTGTTGTGACCTTACAGTCAGTCACGTTTGTTGCGGCAACATATACATGGACGGCCGTACCGGGTGCTACTGGGTATCAAGTGAGTATCGATGGTGGGATCAATTTTCAGTCTCCCAGCAGCGGAGCTACCGGTACGGTGCATACTGTTTCCGGCCTGGCAGGCAATACCACAGTCACGCTGGTGGTACGGGCCTTGGGCGTTGTCACTTGTCAGACCAGTCAATGGTCGCTGCCCGTTAGCGGAACGACACTCAGTACAAAAGAGATCTTTGTTCCCAATACGTTTACGCCCAATGGGGATGGCCGTAATGACCTGTTGAAAGTGTATGGAAATTACATCTCCACGATCGAACTCCGCATTTTCAATCAGTGGGGGGAACTGATCTATTTCAATACGGACATCAGTAAAGGATGGGATGGCACGCATAAAGGGAAAGCTCAGCCGATCGGCGTATATGCTTATACCCTTAAGGTGGTTTTGCAGGATAATACGATTAAGGTAAAGACAGGTTCCATCAATTTGATCCGATGAGGGTACGTTCGGTTGTATTGATTTCTATTCATTTGTTTTGGTTTCTGCGCTCGCACTCGCAGGTGGATCCTCATTTTTCCCAATTCTATTCATTTCCCGTGAGTATGAATCCCGGTATGACGGGTGCGATGGAAGAAGATCTTCGTTTCACGGCCGTGCATCGGTCACAGTGGGGATCGATGATGGTTCCTTATTCTACTCAAGGTGTTTCCGTTGAATGGAAGTCGCGTTCCGATTGGCAATTCGGGATCTGTTTTTTGAACCAGGAAGCGGGAACGGGTGGTTATCGTTATTTGAACGGTTATGCATCCATCGCCTATCGGGGAGTGCGGTGGGGGACGAATCAGCTGGTGGTGGGATTGTCTGCCGGACAGATCAGTCGACGATTCGATCCGCTGAAATTTCAGTTTGGCGACCAATGGAGCCCCATCACAGGTTATGACCCCAACGTTCAAACCGGCGATCAATTGGTCCGCACCTCGGCTTCTACATTTGATGTTGGGGTAGGGCTTTTCTACTGGGATGGTGCGGCGGATAAAAGAGTTCGCCCCTTTGCTGGGGCCTCATTGATGCATCTGGGTAGGCCACAGGATCCATTTATCAGCAGTTCAGTGGAGCAACGGATGCCGTACCGAATGTTGGGGCAAGCAGGTTTTCAGTGGACGTTGTCAGACCGATTCTCACTGATTCCCCATTTGCTTTACATGCGACAGGGCACTGCCGCTGAAAAAATGTTGGCTATTGCCGGGACTTATTCCGTTGGGGAGGACATGCGACTGATGCCTTCCTTGGCCTATCGGATGGGCGATGCCGTCGTGCCTGGTTTCGGAATTGGCTGGAGAAACTGGTCATTCGCAACCAGTTATGATGTTTCAGTGGGTATGTTGGGCCGGGTTGGTCCAGGGGGTAGGAGCACGGAAATCTCCTTGCGGTATGCCCCGCGCATCGCCTCCAAGGCCGGATTTTTGCCCTGCCCACGCTTCTAGCGGGGAGAACTCGTTAATAATCAGCGGCTATTGTTGGTCTTTTTTTTTCTCTTTTTTTGGTGATTCGCCCTCTCCCCGTTACCTTTGCCTCCCCAAAAACAAGGGATTCGAATGCCTACTATTCAACAACTGGTGAGAAAAGGAAGGGAGATCATCCGGGCCAAGAGCAAGTCTCGTGCCCTCGATCAATGTCCTCAACGTCGTGGTGTATGTACCCGTGTGTATACAACTACTCCTAAAAAACCGAATTCAGCCCTTCGTAAAGTGGCAAAGGTTCGTTTGACCAACAAGGTGGAGGTGATCGCCTACATCCCTGGAGAGGGTCACAACCTGCAGGAGCACTCAATCGTATTGATCCGCGGTGGTCGTGTAAAAGACCTGCCAGGAGTACGTTACCACATTGTTCGTGGTTCTTTGGACACCGCCGGTGTTAAAGACCGTAAGCAGAGCCGCTCTAAGTACGGTACTAAGCGTGAAAAAGCTAAGAAATAATCCATTCAATATTTGATTCGTCATGCGGAAAGCACAAGCCAAGAAACTCCCTCTCGCACCAGATCCAAAGTTCAACGACAAGTTGGTAACTCGCTTCGTGAACAACGTCATGTGGCAGGGTAAGAAGAGTGTAGCCTTCACTATTTTCTACGATGCCCTCGACAAGGTAGCCAAGCAAACCAGTGAGGATGGTTATGAAGTTTGGAAGCGCGCATTAGCCAATGTTTCACCCTCTGTAGAAGTTCGTAGCCGTCGTATCGGTGGTGCAACTTTCCAGATTCCTTCTGAAGTTCGTCCGGATCGTAAGATCTCTCTGAGCATGAAATGGTTAATCCGTTACAGCCGTGAGCGTAACGGGCGTAGCATGGCAGACAAATTGGCCAATGAGATTGTAGCGGCCAGTAAGGGTGAAGGTGCAGCCTTCAAGAAAAAAGAAGATACACATCGTATGGCTGAAGCGAACAAAGCTTTCGCTCACTTCCGAATCTAACAGTAAATTCTTTTTATATAAAGCCATCCAGATCGGGTGGCTTTTTTTTGCTCAGTGCATACAGCCCACCAACCAGGACAAAAGGCAGAGGGTGAAAACTTTTCTAAGCATACGAGAAAATAAAAAAGGCGGGAATCAATCCCGCCTTTTTTTATTTGCTCAATCGGCTTTTCAGGTTTTCATCGATGGCATCGAGGAATTCCTGCGTATAGAGGTAGTGTTCTCCATGTTTTACTTTGTTGCCGTGAATGCAGACAGCCAGGTCTTTGGTCATTTTTCCTTGCTCAACGGTTTCAATGCAAACATTTTCCAAGGCTTCGCAAAAATCGATCAATGGTTGATTGTTGTCGAGTTTGCCTCGGAAAGCCAGTCCGCGTGTCCAGGCAAAAATGCTGGCGATCGGGTTCGTTGAGGTGGGTTTTCCGGCCTGGTGATCGCGGTAATGGCGGGTGACGGTGCCATGGGCAGCTTCTGCTTCCATGGTTTTCCCATCGGGGGTGATGAGCACAGACGTCATCAGTCCCAGTGAGCCAAACCCTTGCGCTACAGTATCGCTTTGTACATCGCCGTCGTAGTTCTTACAGGCCCATACAAAGTTCCCATTCCACTTCAGGGCAGAGGCGACCATATCATCGATCAGGCGATGCTCATAAACGATACCGGCAGCTTCGTAAGCGTTTTTGAACTCTTGTTCAAAGATCTCCTGAAAGATATCCTTGAACCGGCCGTCGTATTTTTTCAGGATGGTGTTTTTAGTCGATAAGTAGAGGGGCCATTTTTTGCTCAGCGCCATATTGAAGCAGCTGCGCGCAAATCCACGGATGCTCTCATCGGTATTGTACATGGACATCGCCACGCCATCCCCTTTGAAATTGAAAACTTCAAATGTTTGAGGTGCACTGCCATCCTCCGGGGTGAAGGTCATGGTAAGCTTGCCCTTTCCTTTGATCACGGTGTCAGTGGCACGGTATTGATCGCCGAAGGCATGACGGCCCACGATGATGGGAGCGGTCCAATTCGTAACCAGGCGAGGAATATTACTGATCACGATGGGCTCCCGAAAAACGGTTCCGTCCAGAATGTTGCGGATGGTGCCATTCGGACTTTTCCACATTTGTTTGAGGGAGAATTCTTTCACACGCGCTTCATCGGGGGTGATGGTAGCGCACTTGATCCCGACACCAAATTCTTTGATCGCGTTGGCAGCATCCACCGTGACTTGGTCATCCGTCAGGTCACGATTTTCCATGCCCAGGTCGTAGTATTTGATGTCTACTTCGATATAGGGTAGGATCAGTTTTTCTTTGATAAATGACCAGATGATGCGTGTCATTTCATCGCCATCCAGTTCCACTACTGGGTTAGCTACTTTGATCTTTTCTGCCATGGACTAATTCTGTTTATTAGTCGGCAAAGGTATCATTTTTCAGTGACTGATTCAGCCCAATGAAACGTCCAAGATCATCATGACCAGGAATCCGGCGATGAAGCCCAATACAGATCGATCCGTGTATTTGTCCCGTTGTGTTTCCGGGATTACTTCTTCCACTACGACGAAGATCATGGCCCCTGCTGCAAAGGCAAGTGCGAAGGGGAGTAGGGGTTCGATGTAAATAACGGCGACCGCACCAACTAAACCTGCAACCGGTTCGACGATCGCAGACAATTGGCCGTACCAGAAACTTTTGAAACGGCCCACGCCCTGTCTCCTAAGCGGCATAGATACGGCGATCCCCTCCGGAAAATTTTGAATGGCGATGCCGATGGCTAAGGTAATAGCCCCGGCAACCGTGGCATGCTCAACGCCCAGGTAAGCTGCGCCGAACAAAACACCCACCGCTAGTCCCTCCGGAATATTATGCAGCGTGATCGCCAAAATCAGCAAAGTTGTGCGGTGTAGATTACTCTGTACACCCTCTTTCTCTTCAATGCCGAAATTCAAGTGCAGGTGTGGCATAAAGCGGTCCAGCGAAAAAATGAAAAGTGATCCGGCGGCGAACCCGACGGCAGCCGGCATCCAGCTCCATCCCGGATATAGCCTTTCTGAGATCTCAATGGAAGGGGCCAGCAGCGACCAGAAGCTAGCTGCAACCATAACGCCTCCTGTGAACCCAAGCATCGGGTCCAGGACGGAACGATGCATGGTCCGAAAAAAGAAAACCATGGAAGCTCCCAAGGCGGTGACAAACCAAGTGAAGGTGGTGGCTAATACCGCCGACCAAATAGGACCGATCTGTTGACTGAATTCTAATAATTTTTCCATCAACTGCAAGATAGCATGACTTGTGCCGTCTACCGTCATGATGTCTTTCCGAAATTGGGAAGATCTTCGTTGTTAGTTTATTCAGAGTTTATTCACATCAGGTCTGCGAGGGGTAACTTTTTAATTGCCGGATTCCACCTATCTTGCGACTTCGTGTAAAAAAAACACATTATGTCCTTTCACGATTTTTCAGTCCCCTACGAATCCGATGCGCGCTATGCTCAACGGGTGGCTTATTTTTCCATGGAGTTCGCCATCCATCAGCCCTTGAAGATCTACAGCGGCGGGTTGGGATTCCTAGCCGGCTCCCATTTGCGCAGTGCCTATGAATTGAAGCAGAACCTGATCGGTATCGGCATTCTGTGGAAATATGGGTATTACGATCAGGAGCGAAACCAGGACCAGACCCTGAATGTTGCTTGGAATGAAAAGCAATATAGTTTCCTGGAAGACACCGGAATCAAATTCCAAATCACCATACACGAGCATCCGGTTTGGGTGAAGGCGATGTACCTAAAACCCGAAACCTTCAAGTCGGCACCCCTTTTCTTGTTATCAACCGATCTTCCGGAGAACGATTATGTTTCACAGACCATCACGCATCGACTGTATGATGCGAATGTGGCAACGAAGGTGGCGCAGTTCATTCTGCTGGGTGTCGGTGGCGCAAAGTTGGTCGATCTGTTGAACTTTCAACCTGAGCGCTACCACCTGAATGAGGCCCACGGCTTGTCGGCTGCTTTTTATCTCTATCAAAAGTATAATCGACAACTTTCTGAAGTCACCAAGCGCTTGGTGTTCACGACACATACGCCAGAGGAAGCCGGTAACGAAAAGCATGATATCTATCTCTGTCATAAGATGAGTTATTTCTGCGGGCTGACCATTGAGGAAGTCAAGCAGCTGTATCAACACGACAGTGATGATTTCAATCATTCTCTGGCGGCACTCCGCTTTGCTCGTATGGCAAACGGTGTTTCCAGATTGCATGGCGAAGTGTCTCGGGCCATGTGGGCTAAATACCCTGGTATCTGTCAGATCAAATCGATTACCAACGCACAGAACTGGCGCTATTGGGCAGATAAGCAATTGTATCGGTTTATGGAGGCTGGTGACAATTACGGCATGGATGATCGCAAGAAGTATCTTAAGAAGCGAGCCTTTGAGATCGTGGCAGATCAAACCGGTAAACTTTTCAACCCAGATGTTTTCACCATCGTTTGGGCACGCCGCTTCGCCGGTTACAAGCGAGCCGGATTGCTTACCCGGGATGAAAAGCGTTTTGCGCAGTTGCTGGGCAATTCAAAATATTCGGTGCAGATCATCTGGGCTGGTAAGCCTTATCCGGTCGATCATCCCGCGATCAGCGAATTCAATGAACTCGTTCACATTAGCCGTCAGTATAAGAACATGGCCGTCCTGATCGGTTATGAGCTCACCTTATCAAAACGAATGAAGCAAGCGGCTGATTGCTGGCTGAATAATCCGCGTGTTCCGCGCGAAGCATCCGGTACCAGCGGCATGACGGCTTGTATGAACGGATCGGTGAATTTTTCTACGGATGACGGATGGATTCCGGAATTCATCAACCATGGGCATAATGGATTTGTAGTGCCCAAGGCGGACTATGATAATATGTATGTGCAGGAGCAGGATGATTACGATCTGGAAAAGCTTTATGATATCCTAGAGAATCAGATCCTTCCCCTCTATTATGAGAATTATGGTGTGTGGAGAGAGATCATGAAAAACGGTATGCGGGATGTGCGCTACCAATTCGAGAGCAACCGGATGGCGCATGAGTATTATGAACTCTTGTATAAGTAGATCAGCCGTTCAGCTCCCATTCTCCATAGGGGAGTGATACGTTGTAGTACGAAGCCAGCTTTTCGAGTATGCGTTCCACCATCGCATCCGGACAGGATGCACCGCTGGTGATCAATATGCGTGCAGGTCCATCCTCGGGCAGGTAGTTGCCTGTTGTCTTTTCAGTTCCCTGAAAAAAATCAAAATGATGGATGAGATTTTTGCTCTCCATCCGATCGGGTCCGTCAATGTAATAAGTCGGGAACTTTTCTGTCAGTAATTCAAACAAGTGCGAGGTGTTGGATGAATTATATCCGCCAACGACCAGTGCCAGGTCGGCCCTGGTTTCCAGCATGCCCATGACAGCGGATTGATTGTCGCTGGTGGCATAGCAGAGGGTGTCGCGTGTATCCGCAACCGCATCCGGATCGGCATTTGTCTTCCGGACTTCTTCTTTCAGATAATCAGCAATGCCTTGGGTGTCGGAGGCCAACATGGTGGTTTGGTTCACGACGCCGATCCGTTTGAGGTGTTCGTTGATCTGAAATCCCGCTGAAAATTGACCCGAGAATTCAATCTCAAATTCGGTCTGTGATGCTTCCTTCCTGACATATCGGGCCAAACGCTCTGCCTGTTCCCGGTCTTTGATCACCACGGCAGGACCGTGTGCTGCCGCATGCGAAAAGGTGGCTCGGGTCTCTTCATGTGAGGGTTTACCGTGAATCACAATGGTGTATTCCTTCTGCGCAATGGATTCGCTTCGGTTCCATACTTTTTCCACGAAGGGGCAGGTGGTGTTATAGGATTCGAGTTGAATGCCGATCGACCGTAATTTCTCCTCGATATCAAGTGTGGTGCCGAAAGCAGGAATCAATACAATATCAGCTGCGGTCAATGTTTCAAATGGGATGAGTTGTTTTCCCTTGGTGTCCTGTAGAAAGCGAATACCACGCTGCTGCAAATCTGCGTTAACCAGCGGATTGTGGATCATTTCACTCAATAAAAAGATTCGCTTGTCAGGATTTTGTTCAATGGTCCGAAATGCGATTTCAATGGCATTTTCAACCCCATAACAAAAACCGAAATGACGCGCCAGGTAGATCTGAAGCGAACCCATATCCAAACAGGTGGGCGTAAAATCCTTCTTTAGTTTATCACCCGCTTTTCTTTTTTGTTTGATGGCGCTGATAAGCGGGCTACGATAGAATGTGGGGACTTCAAAACTTCGCATGAAGACAAAGATACGTGGTCGAAACGCCGCATTTCAGTACTTTGCATGAAACCTGTATATGCGTCTGCTCACAATGATTTTTTGTATGCTGGCAGGGATGAGCGCTTGCAGTCCCCGTACCTCCAACGACACCACTAAAAACTACGATACCCCCATGAAATTCGAGACGCCTCAGTGGGCCCGACAAACCTCGATCTACGAAGTGAATGTCAGACAATACACCCCCGCCGGTACGTTCCGCGCCTTCATGAGCGAGTTACCCCGCTTACGTGATATGGGTGTCGGAACGCTCTGGTTCATGCCCATTACTCCTATTGCAGAAATGAATCGGAAGGGGACCTTGGGTAGCTATTATGCCTGTTCCGACTATACGTCCATCAATCCCGAATTTGGGACACTGGAAGACTTCAAGGAATTGGTCAAGCAAGCCCATGAATTGGGCATGAAGGTCATCATCGACTGGGTGGCCAACCACACGGGCTGGGGGCATCGCTGGACCACCGAACATCCAGATTATTATCTGCGTGATTCAGCCAAGGGCGATTTTAAGATCGCCTCAGGTATGGATGATATCATCGAATTAAATTTTACCAATCCCGCCCTTCGGACGGCCATGATCGATGCCATGCGATTCTGGGTGGAGGAATGTGACATAGACGGCTTCCGTTGTGATCTGGCCTTTTGGGTAGAGCTGCCGTTCTGGCGCGAGGCCAGAGATAAGATCGATGCCGTCAAGCCATTATTCTGGTTCGGTGAATACGACGAGCTGGATAAGCCTGAGTATGCGGAGGTGTTCGATGCCAGCTATACCTGGACGTGGATGCATCGCGCGAAAGATTTTTATCAGCAACGTGGGCACCTCGATACATTGCTGCAAGTCCTTGATCGCTATGAGGGATTAAAGAATGATCGCATGCGCTCTTGGTTCACCACAAACCATGATGAAAATAGCTGGAACGGAACAGAGTTTGAAAAGTATGGTGATATGGCGCGTTCACTCGCTGTGTTCAGTGCTACCTGGCCCGGCGTTCCACTCATCTATTCTGGCCAGGAGATCGGTAACCGAAAACGAATTCAATTTTTTGAGAAGGACACAATCTTGTCCGGACCCGATGCGGAATCTTTTTCCGCACTCTATTCTTCCCTGCTTCAATTGAAAATGTCAAACCCGGCCCTGCGGTCCGATTCCTCTGCGTCTGTTATTCGACTGCAGACCTCCGCTCCAGGACAGGTGCTGGCATTTTTACGTATTCAGGAGAGGAATTCGGTGTTGGTTGTGCTTAATCTTTCCACGCAAGCGGACTTGCACTTTGAAATCGTTGACCCACGTTTATCGGGTCGTTATCGTAATCTTTATTCAGGAGCCACCAATGATTTTCGATCCGACAAGTCTTTTGAGATGCAGCCCTGGGAATACCTAATCTATACAGCGGAATAAAAAAACGCCCCGATCCGGGGCGTTTTTTTTATTGTCGGTCTATTGTCGTATCACTCATCTGATTCCGGGAACATGACAGGGTATCGATAGATGCCATTGTATCCATCATAAAAGCCCTCCACGCTAATGTTCCTACTTCTGGCAGAAGCAAGTGCTCTAGCCAAGTCATCCATATTTTTGATCTCTTGATCGTTGACACGAGTGATCACAAATCCCTCTTGCATGCGGGTTTGACTGAAGGGGCCGGCAGGAGTAATTTTCTTGACCATTACACCACCATTCACTTCATTCCGATCTGCCATTTTCTTATCTATGTTGACCAGCTCACCCCCCAAAAGATTGCCCAGGTTAGAGGCAGTAAGGTTTTCGTATGATCCGGTTTCTGCTTTGAGTGTGACGTTGGTGGTTTTTTCAATTCCAGCACGCTTGTAAGTAATGGCAGCCTGTTCCCCCGCATTCAGGGAGGCGATAGCGCCTTGCAATTCACTCCAAGACCCAATGCTGATCCCATTGACTTTAGTGATGATATCGCCTTTCTTGAGCCCGGCTGCAGCGGCCGCACCATCATTGGCAACGCTACCGATATAAGCGCCATCGGTAGAATTCACCTTGGTTTGATCTGCAGCCACGCCCAGATACGGACGTTTTACATCACCGAATTTAATGAGATCGTTCACGATCTTTTTGGCAAGATTGACCGGTATGGCAAATGAGTATCCCGCGTAGGTACCGGTGGGCGCGTAGATAGCGGAGTTGATACCAACTAATAATCCATCAGTCGTGATCAACGCCCCGCCGCTATTTCCCTGGTTGACGGCTGCATCGGTTTGAATGAAAGATTCAATCGGTGTGTCACTCTGACGTCCGTTCACGCCGATCGAGCGACCCTTGGCACTCACGATACCTGCTGTTACAGTGGTTTCAAGTGAGAGCGGGTAGCCGATAGCAAGAACCCATTGTCCGAGTTTCAGTTGGTCTGAATTGCCGTAGAGCATGTACGGAAACCCTGTGCCATCGATCTTCAATACGGCGATATCGCTACTGGGATCTTTTCCGATCAATCGGGCGGGATATGTTTTCTTGTTGTTGAGGGTTACATTGATTTCAGCAGCTACACCTTGGTCTCCATCGGAGATGACGTGGTTGTTGGTTACTATATAACCATCTTCACTGATCAATACACCGCTTCCAGAGGCACGTTGTTCGGGTTTGATCTGGGGACCGAAAAATCCTTCTCCGAAAAATTGCTCGAACATATCATCGATACCGCCGCGAGAACGGGGCAGTTGATTGGTGATTCGTTTGGCAGGTGTTTTTGTTTTGATATGCACTACCGCCTGAACGGCCGCCTGAGAGGCTTTGGTGAAATCAACAGAGGTAGATGCATTGTTGGCTGCATTCTCCAGGAATCCCGCATAATTGGCCGGCAACTTTCCGGCACTTACTCCTTCAAACCCTGACCTGCTTCTGTTGCTGATCCGGTCATAGCTCCATACTGTGACTAGTGCGGTGCTTGCGCTTAAGGCTGTCATCGCCAATATTTGTTTCCATTTCATAGGCATGTATTTCTTTGACTATTGCAATATAATTCGCTCTTGTCCCCGTTCGTTCAGGGGTTGAAGGGTTTAACAATTTTTCAACTCAGAAGTGGAGTCCGCGTAAAAAGGCCAGGGTGTCAATACCGTCTGCGTACTGATCCAGCGTAGGTGTTTGAGTGGTGCCAAAGGGGATTGCATGCCAGCCGACCTGACACTGGATCTGCTCCAGATGTCGCTCGCTCCATTCAATGGCCTCCTCGGGCTGGTCGTAGTAATGAACGTGAACAACCCCAATGGGCGCATAAAGTGAAGGCTGTTCGACAAATAGGGCGATCCCATTGGTCATGTAGTACTCTTTGTTCAGTATGCGGAGAGCTAACTGATAGTCGTAATTGTTTTTGAATTTATGGTGCTCAGCTAGAAATTGATAGGCGTCGGCGGCTTCAAGCAATGGCTTAAAATCATAGCCTCTGGGGACACAGAGTTGTGTGACGTTTCGGCATCCTCGTCCAAAGTATGCATACAGGTCATCACTTAGTGCGATCAGCTCAGCTTCCGATTCCCGTCCGCTCAGGATCGCGACAGAGGTTCTGTTTTTACGTATGATGTTTGGGGATCTTCCGAAATAGTATTCAAAGTAGCGGGCGGTGTTATCACTTCCCGTGGCAATGAATGCTTCTGCCTGATTCAATCTTTCTACGATCTGCAACTGATCAGCCATGCGTGGATCCCATTCGATCAGTTTAGCGGCCAGGTGTTCGAACAGGATGCTGTCTTGGGCGGAGAGTTTGATAAGTGCATGGTTTCCGCTTATAAAAACGGCAAGCCAGTCATGAAATCCCACCAGGGGGAGATTGCTGGCCATAACAAGCCCGACCTTTTTGGGTGCGGCCAAGTTCTCAGGTATTCGGGCACTGGTTGCCCAGTCTGATAATTTCTTTGGGTTCAGAAAGACTGTCGATAGCTGTTGGGTGGCCCGATCGATAAATGGTGGGATGAACCAAGGATTGAAACGGAAAGCCATCTCTTTGGCTTGCATCCATGCTGGCTCATCGGAGAGGAGGTAGTTTCCCAGCCGCCCGGCCAGCTCAATCCGTTCGTTAAGATTCATATTGAATTACCTAGATTTGTACATCAAAATTAGTTATACAATCTCTTATAATTTTAGATCATGGCTATCAAGATCACCGATGAATGTATCAATTGTGGCGCCTGTGAGCCCGAATGTCCGAACAATGCCATCTACGAAGGGGGTGTTGAGTGGGCGATTGCGGATGGAACATCCGTAAAAGGTTCTTTCTCCTTGATGGATGGTCAGCTCGTGGATGCCGGCACCAAACATGCGCCGATTGCGATCGATACCTATTACATCACGCCCAATAAATGCACCGAGTGTCAGGGCTTCCATGAAGAGCCTCAGTGTGCTGCGGTTTGTCCGGTCGATTGTTGTGTGCCCGATGAATTATATCGGGAAACCGTCGAGGAATTACTTTCCAAGAAGGATAAGCTTCACCTCTGATGAAGACTGCCATTGCCCTGGTGACCGGCGGATATTCCGCTGAAGCCGTGATTTCTTATCGTACGGCGGATACCATCCAGCAGCACCTGGAATCAGACCATTATCAGGTATATCGGATCGATATCCGAAAAGACGGTTGGTGGTATAGTGCTTCTGAGGAAAAGAATATAGAGGTGGATAAAAATGACTTTTCTATCCGAGTGGATGGGAAGCACATTTGTTTCGATGCTGTTTTTGTTGCCATGCACGGTACCCCGGGAGAAGATGGCCGCTTGTTAGGCTACTTCGACATGTTGGGGATCCCATATACTTGTTGTCCTACAGCTACCTCAGTGGTCACCTTTAATAAATGGTATGCAACTTCCATTGCAGGAGCTGCGGGCATTCCGGTTGCCCGTTCTATCTTTTTTGAACGAGGTTGTGATCTAACTAAGGCCGCTGCATCAATTCGACAGGGCTTGAAATTTCCTGTTTTTGTTAAACCGAATAACGGAGGGTCAAGTATCGGCATGTCCAAGTTGAATCTGACTACGGATGATGTAGTGGCGGCCTTGGAAAAAGCCTTCCAGGAGGATGGTCAGGTGCTGGTGGAAGAAATGGTTCAGGGAAGGGAATTCACTGTTGGTGTGTACAATGACCCAAGCGGTATTGTTGTGCTGCCCATCACGGAGGTCGTAGCGGATACCAATCAGCCATTTTTTGATTTTATCGCCAAGTATCAGGGAAAATCTACCGAGATCACACCGGCAGAAATACCGACTAACATGGCCGAAAAATTACGCGACACCGCCAAAAAAATCTATGCCGTTTTTGGTTGCGCCGGGGTGGTGCGGATCGACTTTATTTATGAGCCGGAGCAGGATATTCCATACATGCTGGAAGTGAATACCATTCCGGGTCAGAGCAGTGCGAGCATCATTCCGCAGCAGGTACAGGCGGCCGGAATGAAGCTTTCTCAGTTTTATTCACAGCTGCTGGAAGTGACACTGTCAAAC
>Ga0082207_1000177_pt1 | contig 36685 bp, 31 predicted proteins | sample LakMenEpi10Aug09_FD_71540 | JGI IMG/M metagenome (GOLD analysis project Ga0082207, IMG submission 71540) | reverse complement strand
CAATAGCTTCATTAGTGTTTCCTAAAGCTTGATGAGCATCACCTCGTTGAGTATAGGCTTGAGATAACCAGCTATCAGTATGAGTCTGATTAAAAGTAAGACTAATAAGACTAATAGCTCTATTACTATCTTCAAGAGATTGTTGATACTCTCCTAATGACAGATGAGCAAAACCTCGTCTAACATAAGCAGGAATATCATGAGGATCAACCCTGATAATTTGGGTACAATCTTCTATTGTTTGCTGATATAGATCTATTTGCTCATATTGATCTAATTGAATATAAGCATTACTTCGCCAAACGTAAGCATCAGTATGATTAGGATTAAGGGTTAATGCCCTTGTAAATTGTTCAATAGCTTGCTGACAGTTTTCTTTATTAACCAGATTGATTCCCTGATTAAAATATTGATAAACTAAACGATTCTTAGCATTATTTAGATGTTGATGAGCATCAACATGATTAGGATTAAGTCTAATCGCTTCTTTAAAGTCATCAATAGCTTGTTGATACTCTCCTAATTCCATCTGAGCAAATGCTCGGTTAATATAAGCATCAGCATAATTAGGATTCAGCCTAATTGCTTGGTTACAGTCATTAAGAGCTTGCTCATAATTTTTTAGATAATTATAAGCATTTGCTCGGTTAACATAAGCATCAGCATAATTAGGATTAAGTCTAATCACTTCTTCAAATTCATCAACAGCCTGTTGATATTCTCCTAATGACAGATGAGCAAAACCTCGTCTAACATAAGCAGGAATATTATGAGGATCAATGCTGATAATTTGGGTACACAATTCTATTGTTTGCTGATATAGATCTATTTGCTCATATTGATCTAATTGAATATAAGCATTACTTCGCCAAACGTAAGCATCAGTATGATTAGGATTAAGGGTTAACGCCTTTGTGAATTGCTCAATAGCTTGCTCATATTTATCTTGATTAAACAGATTAATTCCCTGATTAAAACATTGCTCAAATAAACGATTATTAGCATTAGTTAGATGTTGATGAGCATTAACATGATTAGGATTAAGTCTAATCGCTTCTTTACAGTCATCAATAGCTTGTTGATACTCTCCTAATTCTATCTGAGCAAATGCTCGGTTAACATAAGCATTAGCATGATTAGGATTAAGGCTTAATGCTCTAGTAAATTGTTCAATAGCTTGCTGATAGTTTTCTTGATTAACCAGAGTAATTCCCTGATTAAAATATTGCTCAAATAAACGATTATTAGCATTAGTTAGATTTAGAGCATCTAGTTTAGCTCGAAGATCATCATTAGGGACAATATCTAAAGATTTTTGATAATTTTCAATAGCTTCATTAGTGTTTCCTAAAGATTGATGAGCATCACCTTGTTGAGCATAGGCTTGAGATAACCAGCTATTAGTATCAGTCTGATTAAAACTAAGACTAATAAGACGAATTGCTCTATTACTATCTTCAAGAGATTGTTGATATTCTTCTAATGACAGACGAGCAAAACCTCGTCTAACATAAGCAGGAATATTATCAGGATCAATGCTGATAATTTGGGTACAATCTTCTATTGTTTGCTGATATTGACCTAATTGAATATAAGCATCACTTCGCCAAACGTAAGCATCAGTATGATTAGGATCAAGGCTTAATGCTCTAGTAAATTTGTTAATAGCTTGCTCATAGTTTTTATGATTAAATGCTGAAATACCCTGATTATAATAGTCATCGAAAGACAGATGGTGGGGTAAAGTATAGGCTGTTATTTTATCATTTGTTTGGCATTGATCACATCTATTATTGATATATAGGTAACTGTCTTCATGATAGCCGAGTTGACAGCGAACACAAAGATAAATTGTTTCTCCAGGTTTAAATTCTTCTCGACTGACTAAATCTTTTTGTCCAATTAAGTTTCTCAACAGTTCATCAATATCAAAGAAGTGTTGACTTCCGCTTAAAAAATCGTTATCAACAATAGGATTTGATGTCTGTGATGATGACAATGTTGTAGATGTGGGATCTTCTATCCAAATAATACCATGTCTATCTACAGTTGTAGAAGAAGACGAGCTTGTAGTATTGGGTTGATTTTGCATTTGAGAAGTAGACGACTCAGAGGAGGATCGTGAATTGTTAGAAGATGCCACATTATTCAAAAGATAGAATCCAAAAGATTAAACCCAATGGAAGAACAATAAACCAGAGGGGCGGAATTAATAAACACAAGAAAACTGAGCAGCCTATACAGCCACAATATCCTCCTGAGCTATCACTCTGTCTATTACTCATACATCTATAATCTATGGGATTTTGAAGTTGTGATCTCCTATTAATTGGTATCCGATTTGACGGGTTCTTGTATCGTTTCTTGAGTCTTAAATAAATTAGGTTCGACTTTTTTAGCTTTTTCCCCTAAAAAGTAACCAATTTTATTTTTTACTGGATCATAGACAATGGATAAACACCAAGGATGGGGGAAAAAAGAGCGTTGAGTCCGCATATCTGTTCCCGACATAAATACACCAATATTAGGGTGAGAATGATACCAGCCAATAATATTTGCTTCTGGATGAGTTGCTTTAGCGTGGTTCATAATTCCGACCCAAGAATCTGGTGTAAATTCTAAAGATGCTCCAGTTCCAATGGTTGCGGGTGCAGGTACAGCGGCTGTTACTTCCACATAAATCCCAAACGTAGGATCAGTGTAAGCATTACCAAATAAAATTCCCCCCTGTTCAACCCTTAAGTTACTTTTTAAATGCTCTATTAGATTTTTTAGAGCATCTTCTAAGATATAAACTTTAGGGTATTGTGGAGTAATATTGCGCTCTTGTATAAATTCTTGAATTGGCTTTTCTGTTGGTTTGAAAACATCCTCAGATTCTACCCATTCAATCATTGATTGAGATTTAATCACCTCCTGTTTTTTATATTCATCTGGAATTGATTCATCCTGATCAAGCATTTCTGGCCTTAAATTTTCTTGTGCTTGAGGCATACCCAAGGTTTCTGAATAATTTTTTTTTTCTATCATAGCTTTTACAAAACCCTATATTTTCTCTAGTTTTTCAATGAAAGTTGTACTCCAGTTCATACATCATTCCAAACAATTTGAGCTTGTGGCTTTTTAGCACTTTTGAAGGTTTTATTATCCACCGGATAACGGTTAGGGTTCCGATTAGCCCAGTCTTTGGCATCACGATTAGCAGGACTATTCAAATTTAGAACGTCCTTGGAATACTGGATAATTTTGCCAATCCGAATCACTAATTCAGAAAGATTTTCTGCCATCGTCCAATAGGAACCCAGACAAACACGTTGGTTTGTATAAACATTTGGGTGAAAAATAGGGGTTAAAAACTCAGCAGAAGGTGAATTTTTTGGATAGTCATTGCTGAGAGTAATTTTAACTCGATGATTTGTACAGAAAACTGGATCATTACCTTGCAATCGTTCAATTCCTTTGCATCGGTATTCAATCACATATTCATAAGCGGGTTTACCTTGGCTAGAAATTAAAGCAATAGTTCCACCTGAATTAGCAATCAGTTGTGAAACTTCATTAAAGTCATTTTCTAAGCGTGTTTCACGAATTCCCATAATCAACCTGCCTCTAAAATAGGGTAAACTTCGAGAACATCATTGTCCATAACCCCAACTGTTCCTAGTGTTGTTCCTGGATCAAGTTGTTGGCCTGTTCTTTCTACACGCACAGCGTAACTGGTTTTATTGGGAAGGTTCCAACGTTGTTGCGTAGCTTGAACCAGTTCTTCAACGCTGAGATTTTTAGGCAAAGTCACAGACGCTTTACGAGTTTGATCAGCCGAGCGAATTACTAAAGAAATTGAATCAGACATACTAACTCCTAAATTGGACAAAACTGAATTGCGATTTGACCTTTCGAGGTCTTGCAATGTAGTATCTCGTTCTCTGGTAGACATAATTCTCCCAAGGTTAAATTTTCTCCACATTCCTGTAGTGAAAAATTCTGAATCACTTCAAAACTTCTTTCTTGGTGACACTTAGGACAAGCAAGTTTAGATTCCGAATATCGGCTTAGAGGAAGATTAACGCGCTCTTGATAACCACATTCTGAATTCAAGCATTGCATTGTACTAATGATTTCTTTTCGCAATGAGAGAATCGGTTCTGGAAATCCAGATTCTTCAATCTGCCTAAGAATTTGTTGAATTGTCAGATTAGAATTATAACCGATCTTAACTTGAGGTTCAAGAGCTAAATCATGAGCAATACAAGTTTCTTGGCGTTGAATATTTACCTTAAATACCATCCAAGGATTTAAGCCTAAAAATACTTTTTCTCCAGGGTTGAGAAAACCAGGTTGTTCATGTAAATAAAGTAAGGCTTGCTGTACCTGCATAGCTCCAACAATGGAAGCAATTGTGGCAGTGGTTGGCATTGCGGTTTCTGGAATATTCCGCTTCATTCCCTGGCAAGAATAACGTTGGTTGCGTCGTTCCCACATTGCATTAGAAATGCTGCATTCATAACAAGCTGCCTCGGTTTTAGGGTCAAAAAAACTAACTTCTCCTTCCCCTACACCAAGACCACCATTAATCCAAGGAATTCCAGCGCGATAAGCCATTTGGTTGATAGCCCAGCGTGCATTTACACTATCTAAACAACCAATAATAATGTCATGTTTTCGGACATCTCCAATACTGAGATCAAATTCCAAATCTCCGTAAATTGTTTGGATAGATAATTCGGGATTAATTTCTAAAGCTCGTTGACGTGCAACTTCGACTTTTGGCAATCCCACATCAGACTCTCGAAATAAAACAGAACGGGTCAGGTTGGTAATAGAAACAGTATCAAAGTCAATGATAGTTATATTACCAACACCAACAAGGGCTAGGTTTTTAAGAACTTCATTTCCTAATGCACCTGCTCCTGCAATTAAAACCTTTGCAGATTTTAATCGTTCTTGTTGCCACCAATCGATTAAATGATGTCGATCATAACGGCTTTCAACTTCAGTTTCGATAACAAATGAATCCATGAGAGCCAAGTTAGAGTTTATAGTCCCCCTAAAATAGAGGAATTTACCGAGTAGCAATGAATGGGGATATTACAAAAAATCTTGATCCGATCAAAGCCTTCAATTTGGGGGATTTAAGGAGCTACTAATAATACAAATATCAGCGCTGCTCTGATGAAATTGGGGTAATCAAAAAAATAGATACTCAAAAATTAAAATGAATTAGGGCGATCGCGCTTACCATTTCTTGAGTTATATATTAGGAGTTTATACCTCACATATTGTTTTGTCAATCAGTGAAATTACGGAACTTTCGTTTCATATTTTTTTGAAGTTTAGGCTCAATCTACCCCTCGTTAGTCGAGCTATTTCACTAAAATATGATCTCTAAAACCCAGAGATAATGGTGCTACCAGTCCGAATCTGATTCATTTCTACAAACCTATTGCCAGCGGCGAACAAAATTACGCAAATTCTCAAAAAATTTTTTATTCATTCTAATTTAGAGGTAATCACCTCAATCGGACGCATGATTCTGTCAATCAGTAAAATTACAGAACTTTAATGGGCTTTTCAAGCTCTGGGAGGGTTTGAAGTCTCAAAACAATCCCCGATAGCGAATAAATAACAAAATCACAGCCCAAGAGCCTAGGGCGACTTTAATTCCGACTAAAATATTCAATACAGGAATTACCCCGCCACTGAATAGATCTCCAAATTGCCCCGGAGGTAACTCCAAACCCGCTAAAGTCATCAGAGATAAAACTATAAAGATTAAAACCGAAACTTTCTCCCAGAACGAAGCTCTATATCGCTGATAAATCCCCATCATCCACTCGGGGGAGGAAGTAATTGCAATTAAACCGATGGCCGTTCCCCCGGCGACTCCGGCGGCAAAACCTCCCCCCGGAGTCAAATGCCCCCTAATCGCTAATTCAATCCCGACTAAGGCACTGATCATCGCTCCCAAACGGGCTAAAACAATTGAAGGTTGATCGCTGAACTGATGGATACTGGCTAAGGGTTTCTCATTGCCGAGGAGAAAATAGACTCCCATGGTCGCGATCGTAAATACCACCACCTCAAAAATCGTATCGTAGAGTCGATTTCTGAGAATAATGGCTGTGACTGCATTAGGAATTCCGCTATCATTCACAATTGATTCCACCCCCGACAAAACTGATGCACTCGATTCTGGATTGGGCAGAATTAAAAACTTAGCATAAATCAGAATTCCAGCGAAAATATAAATCCATTTCATCACTATTTTTCCCCCGATGGTGGTGTCTTAATATAGGTTAAACGAGTTATAGATGCGGAAAGTTGAGGTTCCATAATCTCATATAAACGCTGAATGCGGGTAAGAGTCTCATAGGGTTGAGCGGGTTCGGCTTGAATACAGGTGAGATGAATGTCTTTATCGATTAAAGCCTGTTGTAAACTGTCTTGATCTTGATAGGAAATTAACTCTAACCGCAGATGATATTTGCTGAAAATTTTGCGAAACTCATCTAGGATCGGCTCATTTCCTAGATCTTGGATTACCCCCAAACGCACAACCAAAGAGGAACGCACCGCCACCGCATAGAGGGTAATCGCTAACAGAGTTCCGACTAACCCCTCAGTTAAAGCCACATCTGGCGCACCCAAAACCGTATAGAGTAAGACGGCGATCGCTCCTAATATCCCCCGCACAATCAAAGCCTGATAGGGGTTTGCCTCCAATACCACCATCGCCGCCGCCAAGGGAAGTAAGGCTGTGATAATTTTAATATAGCTATCGTCCATGATCGACCTCGCTACTGGAACAGTAAGCCAAAACATACCCCAAAATAGTATTCCAGATCGCCAGGGAAATTAGGGCGAGAATCAGTAAGGGCCATTCGCGGGGAATTTTCAAGAGTAACCCAGCAATAATAGCCATCGATCCTAGGGTATCGGAGACGGAAAGACTATGGAGTTTGAATAAAATAGATCGGTTTCCCATTAAGGGAATCGTTCCCCAAAACCAAAATAGGAGTCCTATACCGATGAGAAAATAGCCAAATAAATCGATCATTGTTGTTCATTCATCCTTTTTAAAAGGTGAGCTAGTAACATAAATCCGGCGTTGCCAACACTGAGAATAATCACCCCCACAATCCCGATCATCCAGTCATCTCGTAACACCGAGATCACTAAAATCATCACCGATGTTTTAGTGGCAACACTCGAAAAAGCTAACATTTTGTCCCAAACATCATCCTCTTGCCAACAGGCTTCTGATATGGGAATTAATAAGGCAATAATCATGGCAATCAAAACCCAGTTCATCTGGCTCTCCTCCGTCGTACCCAATGGACAGCATACCAACCGTCTTCGTGGTATTTAACAACAATGGTTTTTGGGGTAAAGGTAATCAAAAAGATATCTAAAAAAATCAGTCCCGGTGTCCGCCGAGGTTTGACTTCTTCCCGGGTGATTTCCTCGTAATTATGGGGACGGAAAATCATTTCAAAGGCTTCAGTGTATGCTTGAGGAATGGCGATCACAATTTCATAAAAAACCCATAACCAATCGGTTAAAACCGTTGGCGTTTTACGCAAACCGGGTAAAAGCAAGGCAATTGCCACCCCGATAATAATATTGGTCAGGCTAAAATTGGCTGTTAGTAGAAACCAAATTACTAACCGTAAAATTAGATTCAGATAGCCGATCATGACCACACCATCCAGAATAAAAGAATTAACATCAGACTCATGACTCCCATCAAATGATCAAATTGTTCGATGACCCGGGGGAGTTTAATTGATAACCGTTGAATCCCGAAAACATAGATTAACCAGCCCAGAATAATCGTGATCAGAGGTTTGATAATATTAGCCAGGGTATAAGCCTGATAGTAGACAATATTGGCGCCTACCAAACCCGCTAGGAGTAGAATTATCCCTGGCCAAAAGCCTTTTCTGACTTTATCCTCTCCCCCAAAAGGTAAAAAGATAAATTTGGCAAAGGAGATGGCCGTTCCCAAAGCGGCTATATTCATGGCGATCACTTGCCAAGGTAAAAGATTTTTCATGGTTAACACCTTTGCCCCAAAACCTGACAATAGGGGGAAACCCGATATGGAAAAACTCGCGATCGCCAACGCGATCCAGAGGTGGGTATTCATCGGTTGATGTTTAAGTTCTGAGAAATTTCGACTCGGTAAAGTCCCTGCTATCAAAAATAAAGCGGATTTAACTAAGCCGTGGGTGAGGGCATAAAATCCTCCCACTTCCGGTGCTGCTAAAACAAACCCTAATTGGGAAATGGTATGAAAAGCCAGCATCCGCTTAGTATCCTTTTCAAACATGGCATAGGACACCCCCAGCAGGGCGGTGCCGACTCCAAAGAAACGGACAATGGGATCGATCTCACTAATCATCAGGGCTAAACGCACCAAGGGAAATACCCCGGCTTTGACCACCACCCCAGACATTAAAGCCGATACGGGGGTTTCTGCTTCCGAGTGGGTTAAGGGTAGCCACAACCCAGAGATAAAGATCCCTCCTTTGATTAGTAGTCCTAAAAAAATCAGGGCGACGGCTTCGGGTGGCACACCCTGTAAACCAGTAAAGGCAAAGGAATGATGGGTTTGATAGACTAACACCGCCCCGACTAAATAAAACAGCAGGGCGACGTTACTCACAAACAAATAGCGCAACCCCACCCAAATTGACCGATCGGATCGGGGATAGACAATTAACAAAAAGGTGGCTATTCCAATTACCTCTAATGCCACATATAAACTCATGAAATCCGCGCAGATAAACGCGGCATTCAGGCTACCGTGTAACAGAGTAACTTGGGTATAAAAAAAACTGGTTTTATTGGTATGCCAGCAGTAGAGGATCACTGCTGCGGTGACTAGCCCATTGGTTAAAATAAAATAGCCACTGAGTTGATCAATAATTAAGCTAACCCCGAAATGATCGAGTAACTGTAGATTCAACGGAGACGGATTCAGTAAGGTTTGTAACCCATATCCTATTGAAATAATTGCCATCCCTAGTGCTAAAACTTTATCCAGTTGGGGGAGAAGATAAATTATAAAACCTAGAAAAAAGGGCAGTCCAATCCAAACTAGGGTTAGAGTTGTCATCTTTCTTCCCCCTTGGAGACTCCCACTGAACCTGTAATCAAGTCAGTGGCGAGAGGAAAAAGGGGTAGAGGTTTATGTTGCATACAAATAACCATCTTTTCTGTGAATAAGTGAACAATATTTTTGGTTAATACCTTGTATTAATCCACTAGCTGTTGAGACATTGAAACTGCCTGTTGTACGAACAGCAACTCGCCCAACATAAGTTCCAATTTTCTTGCCAGAGGTAACAATTGCTCTAACAATATCGCCTGTTTGAAAACCTTTCAGGACTTACGCAAATTTGGGGCTGTAACCTTAGATGTAGGGGTAATTCATGAATTACCCCTACTATTGATAGCGGTGATGCGTAAGTCCTGTTAATAAGACTTAGGCTGGTAAACTATCGGCTTCTTTCAAAGCCTCCACTGTATTTGTACTCAAATCAGTGGGGGTTGTTTACGGTGTATTGTTTTTCTCGATCTCGTTAGTTTCTAAGGTGGGATTATCCTGGGCGAGTTTCATTACTCCCACTAGCATTAAGGCCTGAATTGAAAGACCGATTACAATTGCTGTTAAAATCACCGCTTGGGGGACGGGATCGGCGTAAGTTGGATTGGGGGTATCTGAAAGAATTGGAGTTAACAAACCATCCCGGGATGCGATCAGCACATAGTAGGCGATCACACCCGTACTCATGACATCCATAGAGATGGTCTTCATCAGCAGGTTTTTTTTCAGAATGATTCCGAAAAATCCACAGAGTATGGTGGCAAACACAAAGGCTTCTAACACGATAATTAACCGGGGGCTAAGGGTTGTTTTTTAAACTTGGCTCTATTAAAGCGAGTCGTTTTTATTTCAACTCTATTAAAATAACACAAATGATTCAGTTTTTAGTCAGGTGAGGACAAATTCAATCATCAATAACTTTTCCCCGCATGGTCTTCAAATGTGAGTGCTTTGTTTTGCTATCCAGACGCCTTCTCTGAGAACTGCGAGTCGGTTTACTCGGTTTACGAGGTTTAGGAAGCGAAATCGCACTTTTAATTAAGTCTTGAAGTCGTTGTAAAGCTTCTTCCCGATTTTGTTCTTGACTACGGTATTCCTGTGCTTTGATAATAATTACCCCTTCTTTACTAATACGTTGATCTTAGAAATTTTTAACATAATTGATCAATAACTTTAGGATAAAATAGCAAAATTAAACACGGTAAGGGAGGATGGCTAAGTCTGTTTTTGGATCGAATAAATGAATTTTTTCCGGTGTTAGCGCTAACCAAATTTTTTCACCCTGTACAAATTCAGTTTCGGCGGGAATTCTGACCTGTAAGGAAAAAGGAAGATTATTTTCTCCGAATAGATGTACCCATAATAATGTTTCATGTCCTAATGCTTCCATCCGATCAACAATTACGGGTAAATTTTTAGTAGCTGGACAACTAACAATTAAATGTTCTGGTCTAATTCCTAAGATTAATTTTTCTTCCTTTTGGCGAGGTAAAACCGTTTGCCAAATATCGGGTAAAGTTAAACGAAATTGAGCATGGGTAATTAATAAAGGAGCGATAAATTTAACCGGGATAAAATTCATTGGAGGAGATCCAATAAACTCGGCTACAAAGCGATTATTAGGACGATTATACAGTTCTAAAGGAGGAGCTACTTGTTGAATTCTGCCTTGATTCATAACAGCAATTCGTGAACCCATTGTCATTGCTTCGACTTGATCATGGGTGACATAAATGGTGGTTGTCCCTAATTTTTTTTGTAATTCTACAATTTGGGCGCGGGTTTCGGTTCTTAATTTTGCATCTAAATTTGATAGGGGTTCATCCATTAAGAAAACCTGGGGATTTCTGGCCATGGCTCGACCTAATGCAACCCGTTGTTTTTGCCCGCCTGATAGTTGTTTGGGATATCGATCTAATAATGATTCAATTTGTAATAATTTGGCAACGGTTAAGACTCTTTCATCTACGGCTTTTTCTCGTTCTGAAAGATAGCGGAAGTTGGAAGGAAGCGATCGCGTTATTCTCACAATAACATCTTCTAACCATAAGGGAGCAAAAATTTGATACTCTCCAAGGGTAAAGGATAATTGTTGATTAGAATGTAAATTAGAGTCTTTTCTGGGAATCATCAAAGGCTGTTTGGGTTCTGTTTCTCGATAGGAACGACGCAACCCAAAGGCTAAGTTATCATAGACTTTTAAGTGAGGATAAAGAGCGTAGTTTTGAAACACCATGGCAATATCTCGCGCTTTCGGGGGTAATTCATTAACTAATTTATCCCCGATATAAATATTACCGCCAGTAATAGTTTCTAAGCCTGCAATTAACCTTAATAGGGTACTTTTTCCACAACCTGACGGCCCCACTAATACCATAAATTCCCCATCAAATATATTCAGATGCACCCGTTTTAAAATAGCTTGACGGGTCAGGGTTGATTCTTGAAGTTCTGATGATTTTGTTTCCTCGGAGGCGGTTTGACGACGAATGGGAAAACTTTTATAAATATTATCTAAAATAACTTCTGCCATTTTAATTTTACCTAATTTTGAATCCAATAAATGATTGTAAATTACAACAATAAACTTTAATTTTACCTGATTTTCCGTAGGAGCGGGTTCTCTCAGATATTGATAACAAACCATTAACTGAATTAAACCCGCCCTTTCTTTAGTGAGTGTGATCCACGCTTACAGACCCTACGACTTGATTGAGATAATTCTCTCATCGGGTTTGAGTTTGAAAATGCGATCACCTGTACTATCTTTTGTGGATAGATTAATTTGATCCGTGGGAACATGAATAATCCGATTATCACTGGTGAACAGATGGATTTGTTGGCGGGGTTTAGCCGGGGCAATTCCTACTAATATATCATTAGGAGATTTAAACTGGATCATGGAAATTCCGATCCCCCCTCGGTTACTTCCCCGCACTAATTCCATCGCAATTCGTTTAATATAACCCTGTTCTGTTACTAATAATAAACTGCCTTTAATTGATAGGGTAACACATCCGATTAAATGTTCTTTTTGTCGTAAGCGAGTGGCTTGGGAACCCTGGGCAACTTTACCCATCGGAGGTAGTTGTTCATCATTAAGATCAAATCGTAAGAGTCGCCCCCCGGAAGTAGCCAAGACTACTTTTTCATCGGCATTAGAAAGGGTAGCAAAAGATAATTCATCGTCATCTTTTAGTTTAACAATGGTACTGCCTCGGTTGGTTAATTCCGCTAATTCTATTAGGGGTAAACGTTTAATTTTCCCCTGTTGAGTTAGGGTAATTAAATCGGTTTTATCGGGAAAAGCTGATAATAGAAATTGAGCAATCATTAAGTCTTGGGGATTAATTGATGTATCTTTATAGGCAGAAGGTGATAATAAGGTAATAATTGGTTTTCCCTTAGACCGATTATTACCCACAGGAATATCCGCTACACTTAAAGGATAAGCTTTTCCAGTTTTCAATACCATGACTAGATTTTGACTGGTTTTAGTATTGTGGGTTTGGGTGATAAAATCATCGGTTTCCTCAATATTAATAGCGGTCTTATTTTCAGTTTGATTCCGTTTGGAATCTGCGGTTTTGGGAGATACTCGCCGAATATAACCGCGATGGGTAATTTCAATTACGGTTTCTTCGTCCACCGGGGGTAAGGGTTGTAATACATCGGGAGGAGATGTCAGTTCTAATATCTTTTCTTTGGATTTTTTAGCGGTTTTATCCTCAGAGGTGATAGTAGTTTGACCTTGGGGATAAATAATTCGAGTGCGTCGTTCATCGCCATATTTTCGTTTGAGCGATCGCAATTCTTTCTTCAAGGATTTTAACAGTTCAGGACGTTCATCTAGTAACCGTCTTAACTGTTCAATATTAGTAGTTAATTGGGTAAATTCTTCCTGTAATTTTTGCCGTTCTAACCCGGTTAATCGACGCATAGGCATGGCTAAAATGGCATCGGATTGAATATCACTAAACCCTAATTGATTTTCTAAGGTTATTTTTGCTGTTGAACCATCGGGGGCATTTCTGAGAATTTCAATCAAACTATCTAAATTTTCTAAAGCTAGTAATAACCCTTCCACTAAATGACAACGCCGTTCGGCGGCTTCTAATTCATGGCGGTATTGACGGGTTAAAGTTTGTTCCCTAAATGATAGAAATTCTTGGAGAATTTGTTTTAAACTTAATTGTCGGGGTTGTCCATTCACGATCGCCAAAAAAATCGCCCCAAACTTGGTCATTAATTCCGTTTGCTGATAGAGATGATGTAACACCACTTCGGGAGAAAATTCCCGTTTTAATTCAATTACAACTCGAATGCCTTCGCGATCACTTTCATCCCTAATATCAGAAATTCCCTCTAATTTTCCCGCATTAACTAACCCGGCAATTTTTTCGATCCAAGCTGCTTTATTCACCTGAAATGGCAATTCCGTGACCACAATAGCATTTTTAGTCCGACGTTTTTGGGCGGTGGGAACTTCTTCCATTTTTGCCACACCCCGCACCACAATACTGCCTTTTCCGTGATGATAAGCTTCAGCAATTCCTTCGGTACTAATAATTTCTCCCCCGGTGGGAAAATCCGGCCCAGGAATCAATTCGATTAATTTTTGTTCGGATAATTCAGGTTGATCAATTAAGGCAATTAGTCCATCGACTACTTCTCCTAAATTATGGGGAGGAATATTCGTCGCCATCCCAACAGCAATTCCCGAAGATCCATTTAACAATAAAAACGGCAGTTGGGCGGGTAAAACCGTGGGTTCCTGTTGAGAATTATCGAAATTACTAATAAAATTAACTGTAGCTTCCCCGACTTGGGAAAGTAACCCTTCATGGCCCACCGCAGCTAAACGGGTTTCGGTGTAACGCATCGCCGCTGGGGGGTCATTATCCACAGACCCGAAGTTGCCATGACCTGCTAATAATGGGTAACGACTAGAAAATTCCTGAACCAGTCTCACCAAGGCATCATAAACCGATTGATCCCCGTGGGGGTGATATTTCCCTAACACATCCCCAACTACCCGCGCACATTTGCGGTAGGGACGGTCGGGAGTTAACCCCAATTCGTGCATCGCGTACAAAATCCGACGATGTACGGGTTTCAACCCATCGCGAACATCGGGTAAAGCTCGGCCAACAATCACACTCATGGCATATTCGAGGTACGATTGTTGCATCTCGGTATGAAGCGATGTGGTGATCACTTGCCCAGAAAAGAGGTTTAACTGTTTAGCCATGAGTTTAGTTGAGTCTACAGCGATAGGGTTCTGATCTTAGATTATGGCGTGATCGGTTGTTTCGATCACGGCTATCTAACAAAGCTCAGGGGATCTGGTTACTTTTTTGAGGATAACCAATTGCGTTCAATTTGACTAAATTCGGTGGGACTAGACATTTTGCCGTTCTCTAAAACCCTGTGTATTGATTATAAGCTCTAGCTTTCAGGTTTCACATATACAGATTTTTGCCGATGTTTTTGCCGATCAGTTCAAAGGGAGATCAATTTCCGCAGCGTTTCTTAGACAAAGGTTTCTGGCATTTACTATCGGGCTATTATTGTCAACCCGTTGAATGGGCGTGGTATGATAACCTTTCGGTACTGGAGAGTGAAAAATAGAGATATTTGGTAAATCTATTTGAATAGTATATCGGGTGGGAGACTCAGATGAAGACCGTTCTGATTGTAGAAGACGATCAGGTTAATGCTCGTGTTTTTTCAAAAATCTTGACAAAACGGGGTGGATTAGCCGTTAAACACACGGAAAACGTGGAAGAAGTGCTGGAGATTGCTCGCACAGGGGAGGCGGACTTGATTTTGATGGATGTTTCCCTGGCGCACAGTGTCTATCAAGGAAAAGCAGTTGATGGAATTAAAATTACACAACTCCTGAAAGCTGACCCCGCTACCGCGAAACTGCCGATTATTTTAGTAACGGCCCATGCCATGGCCGGAGATCGGGAGGATTTTATGGCTCAAAGTGGAGCCGATGACTATATCTCTAAACCTGTGATTGATCATCAAAAGTTCGTGGATAAGATTAAATCCTTGATGCCACCAGAGAAGTGAGCCGCCTTTTTTAACCATACCTGCGGCTTTGTACTCCTAAGATTTTGGGATGATCGAGATCCTTGAGATTATGGACTAGGGGGCGTTGGTTGAGTATCTTTAACTTGAGTTAGCACCTTTTGGATTTGGGGATTGGCTAGAAATTTTTGGGTATCCTTGATTAAGCGATCGCCCCAAAGATTTTCTTTAAGATAATCAGAGTCGGCATAACGGCCATCAAGACGTAAAGCCGTTTCTCCTAAAGATAGGGCCTCTTGAGCCTCTCCTTTAGTGTACAGGGCAACGGCTAAGGCCAATAGGGGTTCGGCGGCTTTGGTATCAATCTTAATCGCCTGTCTCCATTTACTGATGGCGGTATCAATTTCTCCCTGTTCATACTTGACTAAGCCCACATTATTAATGGCTGGCCAAAGACTACTTTCTTGGGCAAAGGCTTGCTCGTATTGTAAAACTGCCTGATCTAACCGCCCCAATTTATAATAGGCATTGCCTAAATCAAATAACGCCCCCGGAACCTTGGGGTCAAGTTTCAAGGCTGCTTCTAGGGATTGAACGGATTTTTGATAGTCCCCTTTTTTGAAGTAGGCTTCCCCTAAAATAAACTGAATCCCCGGGTCTTTGGGTTCTAAGGTTTTGGCTTTTTGTAAGAATTCAATCCCTTTATCGAGTTCGTCTAATTGCAGATATAAACTGCCCAACAAGGCCCAGGCTTGGTAATTATCAGGAGCTAGTTGAGTGGCGAGTTCTGCCCGGGGTAAAGCTAATTGATATTGTTGAAATCGCGTTAACTGAGCCGCTTCTTCGAGCAACCCTAATCCCGTTTGTTGGAGTTGTTCTGAGTCTAGGGTGGGGGTATAGGGAATCAGGGCTTGTCCCATGGCTGATTTAGCGACATTCCACAAACTGAAAGTAAGAATCACGGACAGAATCAGGGTTCGATTTCGCACAGTAAGAGTTAACCTAAATTTTTTAATATTTTGCGAGTTCTATTGATCTTACACGAACTTGAGTCAATTGCTTAAATAAAGGGTAATAAAATCTCAAATTCCTTACCCATTCCTGGCTGCGATCGCAATTTTAATTGTCCGCCATGTTTGGCGGTGACAATATGATAACTCAGGGATAAAACGGTGAAAAACCAACGGGGTGGAAAGCATCTGGAAACAGAATTAGATTAAACCAATTCTGTCCGCAGAATCTCAGCGTCTTCAGACCTGAGAGTGTCAACTATATAAATCCTTGATGTGATTCTACGCCATCACCATTCCCCCATCCACATTAAACACTTGACCCGTAATATAAGCCGCCGCCGGGTCTGCTGCTAAAAACCGAATCATGCCCGCCACTTCTTCCGGTTGACCGTAACGACCCAAGGGAATAAATTTGAGAATTTCTTCCGTATTTTTTAACTCTTTGGTCATATCCGTTGCAATAAATCCAGGCGCCACCGCATTCACCGTTATCCCGCGACTTGCTAATTCTTTTGCCACGGTTTTTGTAAATCCAATTACCCCCGCTTTTGCCGCACTATAATTAGCTTGACCAGGGTTGCCCATTTGTCCTGCAACGGAGGTAATATTAATAATTCGTCCTGACTTTTGTTTGAGCATTATTTTACTAGCCAGACGAGTACAAAGAAACACCCCGGTTAAATTCAAATCAATTACCGCTTGCCAGTCTTCCGGCTTCATTCTTATTAGTAAAGTATCACAAGTAATCCCGGCATTATTCACTAAAATATCAACTTTATTCCAAGTTTCTGTGACTTTGTTAAACAAGATATCAACTTGATCCGCTTTTGATACATCCGCCTGGAGTGCGATCGCTTCACCGCCCGCTTGGATGATTTCAGTCACCACTGCATCCGCCGCCGTTGAAGAACTGGCATAATTAACCACAATCTTTGCGCCTTCGGCAGCTAAGGCTAAGGCCGCAGCGCGACCAATACCCCGTGACCCGCCTGTAATAATTGCTACTCGTCCATTTAAGTGTTGTAAACTTTCAGGTAAACGTTCCATTTTGTAGTTTCTCCAACTATTATTCTCAAAACTCATCATCTCAGATTTGAGCAAATTCAGAGAAACCGAGTTGCTAAAGAATAGTTATAATTGAAGTACAAAACTTTTAGCTTATGAACTATGGCCGTTAAACAAACCTTTAATAACTTTCAAGAACTCCTCACCCATTCTGAAGTTCCGGTGTTAGTAGATTTTTACGCAACTTGGTGTGGCCCTTGCCAAATGATGACACCGATTTTAGAAGAAGTTAATCAAGAAATGAATCAACAAATCCAAATTGTGAAAATTGATAGTGATAAATACCCTGAACTTGCCTCTCAATATAATATTATGGCTTTACCGACATTAATTTTATTTAAAAAAGGTCAACCCGTTGGGCGCCATGAAGGAGTATTGCGATCGCCTGAACTAATTAAATGGGTGTATGGTTTACTTTAATAATATTAACCACAAAGACACAAAGTTTTTCTTAGTGTCTTCGTGTCTTTGTGTTTCTAAATAATTCTGTCTTTGTCCTAACCACCAAGTACGACTGCTATATTAGTCAATCTGAATTGATTGGGGGCCACCAGAATTTCCATTATTATTGTTAGAGTCCGAAGAACTCGATGCCGTAGTTCCGCCCTGTTTCTCGATCCAAGTTTTAATCGGATCATCGTTGAGGCTTAATTTTAATAAACCTGAGACAAACCCTCCCAAAAAGGCAATGGGTTCACGGGTTAATTCTTCTAAAATAGGTTTGAGTTCATCCATAATGAATCAAGATTCTCCTTAACTTGGCGATCGCAATAAATCCTCTTGAATTTTAGCGCGTTTAACAGAATTTGGCTGTTTAATAATTATTGGAACCTTCCGAATATCCACTTTCAGGAGAAGCACCCTCGGAATATCCCTCAGAAGATGTACTCTCGGAATATCCGCCAGAATATCCATCGCCATTACTGTAGGAATTACTATAGGAGTCATTATTTTCTGAATAACCACTATCATAATTTTCGGAATTGCTGGCGTAACTACCATCGTTATTAGCAGCTTGAGCTGGATCACCAGGATCACCATCTTCAATTGCTACTTTTGACCCGGTTTCTATACTATTGGGTTGATGGGCCTTAGCTTTAATACTGCCTTTTCGTCCTTCTAATTCAGGTAGTTTAGGGAACTTTTGAACTGGCATTCCCTCCACAACTTTCCGCATAAATTCCCCCCAACTATAGGCGGCACTACTACTAGCGCCCCAAGTCGGATCATTATTATCATTCCCTAACCAAATTCCGGTTACGGCTTGGGGAATATAACCAATAAACCATAAATCCCTGGCTTCTTCAGAGGTTCCGGTTTTACCCGCCACCTGTCGATCCGATAAAGCAGCCGGGCCTCCGGTTCCCGCATTCACTACCCCTTCTAACATCCAAGTAGTGATGGCGGCACTGTTTTTATCTAAAACGGGTTTGGGTTTAAATTCAGCTTCATAAATAATATTTCCCTGTTTATCTAAAACCCGACGAATACCATGGGCCGGAATATAACTGCCTTGATCGGCTAAGGTTGCATAAGCATTAGTTAACTCTAATAAATTAACTTCATAGGCTCCTAAAGCCATAGCATAGGTTGGTTTTAAGGGAGATTTAATTCCCATATCTTTTGCCATTTTCATAGCGGGTTCAAACCCAACATCTACTAATACTTTAACCGCAATTACATTCACAGAACGGCTTAAAGCATCGGACATCGACATCCATCCAGAATGCTTATTCCCATAATTTCTAGGACGGTAGCCATCAACCTTATAGGGTTCGTCTAAATAGCTATCATAGGGGGAGAAACCCGCCCCAACTGCTGTTGCATAAACTAATCCTTTAAAGGTTGATCCCGGTTGTCTTTGAGCTTGAGTAACACGATTAAATTCGCTATCTTTATATTGATATCCCCCCACCATAGCTTTAACTTCTCCGGTTTTTGGTTCAATGGAAACTAAAGCCGCTTGACCAAAATTTGAACCCGCACCATCAATTTCCACCGCATCTTTAATAGTTTTTTCTGCTGCTTCTTGCCATTTCACATCTAAACTGGTTTCAACTGTTAACCCACCCGCTTCGATGGCTTCTTTAGAAACATATTGGGGGAGTTCTTTTAAAACATAACTCGAAAAATAAGGAGCTTTAACTAATAAACGTTTAGGTTGACTGGGTTTAAGAGTCAGGGGTTCTTGTATCGCCGCTTCCGCTTCGGCTGCGGTAATTACCCCAGCATCCTGCATTCTTTGTAAAACAATATTGCGCCTTTTTTTGGCCGCTTCTGGATTTTCCAAAGGAGAATATTGACTCGGTGCGGGGGGTAAACCCGCTAACATTGCCATTTCCGACAAAGTTAATTCGTTCACGGGTTTACTAAAATAAACAGAAGCCGCATCCGCGACCCCATAAGCACCCGAACCCAGATAAACTAAATTCAAATAGCGTTCTAATATATCATCTTTACTAATTTGATCTTCAATTTTCCAAGATACCATTGCCTCTTTAAGTTTTCGAATTAAGCTATGTTCTTGATTCAAATAAACAATTCTAGCTAACTGTTGGGTGATGGTACTTCCTCCTTCCACCACTCCCCCGGCTAATATATTAGAGCCAACGGCGCGAATAATTCCTTGATAGTCCACCCCATCATGGTCATAGAAACGAATATCTTCAGTGGAAATAAAAGCTTGCGCCAGTTTTTCGGGAATTTGTTTGAGGCGGAGTTTCTCCCTAGTTGCTGGCCCGGTTTGCATTAAAATATCACTGTTATTAGCCTTAATCGTAATTGTACCATCACGATTAAAGGAGGCTATTCCACTAACGGAGACGGGGGGAAGACTTTGATCCACAAGATACCATTGCCAAGCACCATAACCCAAGGCTCCACCGCCCACACTGAGCACTCCAATTCCGATCCATACCTTCGGACGGCGATACCAACGTTTCCCCGCAGGATTTTCATGGGTGAAACCCTGACGCAGTTTAACCCATTTTGAATTGATCCGATTCAGAGCCTGATGATACCAAGTTACAGCTTGGGGGTTTGACTCAGAAGCGGTTTCCGCAGAAACCTGATCGGGTTCTACTTCCGTCGTCATCACGGGTGATGTCAAAACGGATTGGGTTGAAACCACCCCAGAAGTATTTTCCGGGTAGGTTTCTGACTCTAAGGAGTCCGTTTTGGTTATGGATGGTAATTGAGATTCTTCCATTGGTTCGGACAAATGGTTAGTTTAATTGAGCATTCGACAGTATATTCTAGGATAGCCCAGGGTAGGGCCAACTTTCCTGAATAGTTAGCAGTCGAATCGGTGATCTCGCCAAAAATCAAGGTTTTTTCCTTGATCCCCGGCTTCACACCTGGATAGGAAACAGGCGGTTTTGTCGGAAATTAACCTATAATCGCCGCGTGACCTATAGCCAAACCCACAACCAGCATTCCTAAGACTAGAAACGGTTGGGCGCTTGCTTGATATTTAACATCATTTTCTACAGGATTGCGTAGAAAATACATATCTTGGAAGGTGATTTGGGGAATAATCATCAGTAAAAGCACCGTAGCATATAGGTTTTGCTTGATACTAACTAAATAAACCGCCATCCCCGCTTGGAAAATATCAATCATTAAAACACAAATCCAGGCCGCCGTCGTGATCCCAAACATCACTGGCAGGGATTGTAACCCCAATTGGCGATCGCCTTCCACACTTTTAAAGTCATTAACAATGGCAATTCCTAACCCAGCTAAACTATAAAATAGGGTTAATACCATCAAGGTCGGGGTGAGTTCTCCAAATAACGCATGACCCGCCCACCAAGGTAAAGCAATATAACTCGCCCCTAGTGCGTAATTTCCTAACCAGCCATTTTGCTTGAGTTTGAGGGGAGGTGCAGAATAAATATAGGAGACAAACGCCCCACCGAGACATAAAACCGTAATTATGGGAAATTTATGGCCCGCCCAAGTATCTAACAGGTAGGAAATTCCAATTCCTAAGCCTAACAATAGTAAAATTTGGGTGACAACTTGGGGAATGGAAATCACCCCAGAAGGGATCGGGCGATAGGGCTCATTAATGGCGTCCAATTCCCGATCGTAAAAATCATTCATGGTCTGGGTGTAACCCGTCATTAATGGCCCAGACATTAACATACAAGTCACCACCTTTAACACATCTTCCACTGACCAACTAAAGTGTCCCGATGAAGCCGCACCACAAACCACCCCCCAAATTAAAGGTATCCAGGTGATCGGTTTCATCAATTGGAGGCGAATTTTCCAGATAGATGTTTCTCCCGACGACGCTCCTTTCATCCCTAAAAGTTGTCGGGTTTTAGCACTGCGCTCTGAATTCGCTTCTTTTGTTAATTCTTCTGAAGGTTGAGACGATGGAGTATCCGACATGATCCTTTGTACGTTTGTGTTTTGAGTATCTGCAATACAAAAGTTAACATGAATCAGTCGCAAACTAGATTTTTAATCAATAGCAAAGTTGGGTTTTTATTGATTTCACACGGAATTGGTATTACGGCTATTTTAGTTCCCTTGTCGGTTTTTGGCCTTTTGAGACGGGGCTATCAACTCCCTGATTTGATGGTTTCGTTGATGCCCATATTATGAGACAATTAGATGTTAACTCCTAACGGAAAAAGGTTTAACAAAACAATATGGTAGCTAAAATTCAGTTTTCAAGAGGGATTGATGAAGATGTAATTCCTGATGTTCGCTTAACTCGTTCACGGGATGAGAGTCAAGGAACAGCAAAATTTTATTTTCTCAATCCTAAAGCCTTAGCGGATGATTCCACCCAGGAAATTACAGGAATGTACATGATTGATGATGATGGGGAAATTGTCACTCGAGAGGTTAACGCTAAATTTATTAATGGAAAACCTACGGAAATTGAGGCAATTCATTTAATGAAATCTCCTGAAGAATGGGAGCGTTTCATGTTGTTTATGGAACGTTATGCGAAAGCCAAAGGATTAGAATTTAGTAAATCCTAATTCAGTCATCAGTTATCAGTTATCAGTTATCAGTTATCAGTATAAGAGTTAATTGATTAAATCAATTACCCATTACCCATTACCCATTACCCATTACCCATTACCTTATGAATTCAACCGTCCCCCATCCCGATCATTCCGAATTTCGGGTTAGTTGTGCGGTGATTACAGTCAGTGATACTCGCACCCCAGAAACCGATAAAAGTGGTCAACTCATTCACCAATTCCTACAAAATGCTGGGTATCCAATTATCGATTATCAAATTATTAAAGATGAACCGCAAGAGATTACAGAACTCTTAAAAAAACTCTGTCAAATTTCTGAACTGGATGCTTGTATTTTTAATGGAGGAACTGGAATTGCGCCCAGAGATACGACCTATGATGCTCTGGAACAATTATTAGAAAAAACTTTACCTGGATTTGGAGAAATTTTTAGAGCTTTGAGTTATCATGAAATAGGGTCAAGAGCGATCGCTTCCAGGGCTGTAGCTGGAGTTTATCAAGGAAAATTAGTCTTTTCAATTCCTGGGTCTTCTAATGCAGTAAAATTGGCAATGGAAAAATTAATCATACCTGAATTAGCCCATTTAGTTAAATTATCATAGAATGGATAAACTCACATTGAATGGTGAGACTTAGATAAGTTTAATCAAGTTTTGTATAGCAGTTTAACTATGAGTCAAACATCTGAGATCAAGTCCCCTCAACCCTCACAGCCAGAATTAAAACCCCAACTCAAAGCGGTTTTAGGTTATTTGGATGTGCAACTCGAATCAGAATTAACCCGTTATCGGCGTCATCGACGACGCACAAAACAAACCACAACCGACCCCAGTGGACAAACCAACCCGCAGTTTCAACAAGCGACTGATGTTGTAACTGTAGCCATGAATGACACCGCAGCATCGGAGGGAAAGCTGTTTGAGCCCCAAACTCAACCTTCGGGTTGGGAAACCGTAGTTCCAGCAAAATCTGCACCTTTGGCCATTGCGGCTCAACCGTCATCGACAACACCTCCTCAAACCAATGGGGCTGAACCTGCGGTCAGTTTTAGCTTAAAGTCACCCGTCCCAACTGCAACTTCATCGGATGGATATTTAGAATCGACAGAAGCCCTAATTAAAAGTATAGAAGAACGGCGCCCTAACCCCCAGGAAAACCGGGGTTTGATGGCCAGTCTCTTAACGCCCCTGGGCATTGCTTCAATGTTTATGTTTTTGTTATCCTGTACCGCCTTAAGCTATGTAATCTCGTCTCCCTCTGGTCGTACTAGCTTGGGTTTGGATCGGTTTTTTCCTACTCCAACGGCTAACCCTGCTCCTGCTACCCCCCCAACCCTAGCCACAACAGAAACATCTCTCCCTCCGACGGACTCCCTCTCCCCTAATTTAGCGGCCAAGGAATTTGTTAACTTGGATTTGGATACCTTGAGCCATATTAATCCGAATCAGAATCCGGTTCCGCTCCCTTCTGTCCCTGCCCAATTACCCCCAAGTCCAGCCACAACCTTACCTGCACCCTCAAATAACCTAACATCCCCGAATGATCCGGGTTTGAATAATCTGACTCAGGAATTATTACCCAAAAAACCTGTAACTCCTGCTGTTACACCTCCTCCAGTGTCGGGACAGGGAACCAATGCCTCAACGGTTCAACCTGGGGGCGGTGCAGTTCCTAGAGTTGCGACGGCGGCGAGTCCGGCTAGACCGACTGAACCGATAAAATCCGGGGACGGATATTATTATGTTGTGCTGGATTATAGTGGCGATCGCTCCTTTGAACAGGCGAAAGAAGTGGTTCCTGATGCTTATATTGCGGAGTTCAAAACGGGTAAAAAAATTCAATTGGGTGCTTTAACCGACGCCGCTGGGGCTAAACGCCTACGGGAACAGTTGCAAGTTCAAGGAATTGCGGCCTATTACGATGTTCCTAAGCCTTAACTTACCCCTAATTGTTTCAGATTATGGGCTGCATTTTTTAGCTCTTGGGTTTCCAATTTAGTTTGGCTAATTCCAATAACTGTTTGTTGAGCGCCGTTGTTAATAGAATTCATCGCCGATATCACTTCTTCAATGGCAAGAACTTGTTGTTTTGAAGTTAAATAAATTTGTTGGGAACTTAAAGAAACTTGATCCATTGCTACGGTAACTTTACTAAAAATTGCGGTGGTTTCTTCGGTAATTTTTAAATTTTGCTGGACGGTATGTTTGCCATCGACCGCCGCGATCACTGTACTTTTCACTGCTTTTTCAATTTGATCAATTAATTGATTAATTTTTTGGGCAGATTTATGGGTTTCGTCGGCGAGTTTACGAATTTCTAAAGCCACAACATTAAACCCTAAACCATGCTCTCCTGCTCTCACAGCTTCAATCGAGGCATTCAGGGCTAACATATTAGTTTGATTGGCAATATCACCGACTAGGTTGCTAATACTATTAATTTGTTGGGCTTGTTCATTCAGCGTCATAATTTGGCTAGAAATTTCACTCACTTTTTGGTCTAAAGTTACCATCCCTGACATGGTTTTAGAAACAGCATTAGCCCCATCCTGAGATAAACTTAAGACCTGTTTAGTAATTTTGGCTGCGGTTTCAGCTTGTTGGGTTGCTTGACGAGAAGTTTGCCCTAATTCATCCATTGTGGTTGTGGTTTGATTCACAGATGCCGCTTGTAAAGCTACAATTCTTTCCTGTTCTTCAATGGTAGCCGCAATTTCGGAGGAAGAATTGACAACGGTATTGACTAATCCTTTTAGACTTTGACTAATGGGACGGGCGATCGCTATACTTAAAATAATCCCTAAACTTAGGGCTATTAAAGGCCCAAATATCATAGCTAAAACGCTAAAGTTTTGACTGTTTTCAATGGTTTTATCTGCTTGAATTTTAGATGATTCTGCTATATGTTGATTTTCTTGAATCACTTTTGCTAAACTTTGAGATGTGGCGTATAAAATAGGTTGATTAATAGAGCGATCTTGAATATTTAATTTTGATAAAAATAGAGATGCTTGGCGGGCTATTTGCATTTCTGGGGAATTTTGTTGACCTGTTTTCCATAATTTAATTTGAGTTTGATAGGGGTATATAACTCCAATTTTTTGAAATTCATTATAAAGATCCATAAAAACTTTTTGTTGTTTTTCCCATTGCTGCCATCTTAACTTAAATTGCTTCCACAGTTGATCTTCTTTCTCTGTCCGAGGCAGTTTTTCATATTCTAAAAAACCCGTATTGATTAAATTAAAATTTTCTTGAATTTGTGCCAGAGTAATTTCCCTATTGTCACCTCCTATACAGTTATTTAAAAGACAGGATTGTTTAGAATCAATATTTCTTAATCCTTGATCAATCTTTGCTAAACCCAAAATTGAAGGTAATCTGACTACGCTAATTTCATTGAGTTCCTGGCTTAAATTTAATGTTACTTGCCATCCCAGAAAGGCAACAAAAAATACAATTAATCCCATTAAAATAAAGGCATTAATCATTTTTAATTGTAACTCACCTTGTTTAAAAAATTTAATTATTTTTTTCATGATTCATTGTCCTTAAATTCGATTAGTTTTTATTGAAGTTATAAACAAAACTAGCATCAAAAATTTGTTCTATATTAACAGATTTTGTCAGCAATTTATTTTTTTGTAAAAACTGATATATTTTGTCGGCTGCATAGGGTAAAGAGGTAAAATTTTCTCCCCTTTCAAAAGCAGTTAAATTTTCTGATAAGCCTTTTATGGGAATTTTGGACTGATAATCTTTTAGATCTTGAACAGTTAACCCAGCAGTATAACCAATAATTTGCCGAGATAAATCTGGATTTTTTTGAATAAATTCAACGGTATCAAACCAAGTATTGACGAGAGCTTGCACGACTTGAGGATGGGTTTCCATAAATTTACGAGTTACCACTAAATGATCAGAAACAGCCCCAGGGAAATCTTGAGATGTTAATATAATTTGACTTCCAGAACGATTCATAGCTTGCTTAGAAAAAGGAATATAGGTGCTGATAGCATCCACTTCTTCCTCAACAAAAAGGGCAACATTAGTGATTAAATCCTGATTAACCGCTTGAATATCCGATAGCTTTAATCCATACTTTTCTAAGGCTAGTAGGAGTAAAAAACTCCCCACAGATCCCGATTCAAAAGCAACTTTTTTCCCTTTAAATTCCCGAATAGTCTGAATTCCTGGTGCGGCAATAATTTGATCTCCTCCTGTAGACCAGTCTGATAAGGCTACAATCACTTGATCAACTTGTGAATTTGTCCCCATAATATAAATTGTGTCATACAAAGTCTGGCAATTTGCATCTAACTGCCCCGATGCTAAGTTAGTTAATCCGGTGGTATAATCAGAAAATTGTAAGTCAACATCCAGATTGTTTTTCTTGAAAATTTCTTGCTCGTAAGCAATTTGCCAAACGGCACATCCGGGCCAATTATTAAAACCCAGGCGCAGAGTAGAAGCAGGGCTTGATGTTTTTAAGTCGGGCTGTAATACTTGACAGCTTACGATCAAAAATAAACCGATTAAAGCTATACTGAAATAAATTAAATATTGACGTTGTTTCATGGTTTTACTGATATTTCATAAATAAAATAGATAAAACTTTTACTGACAACTATTATATCTAAATCAAGAATAATCCCCGAAAACTTAATATTTTTATCATCAATGAGATTGTTAATGTTTATGATCGACTTCTAATGTTGAGTTCCCCGTCTATGGAGTTCGGGCTAAATTTTGTGGCTTTTTGCTCAAAAATACTACCCATACGATCGCAGATGCGTTACAATTATTAATAGATTGGAACAATATTGACAATTTTCCAAAAATTCAGCTTACTTAGACCTAACTTATGTCTCTCCCCATTCGCAACGTAGCAATTATTGCCCACGTCGATCACGGCAAAACGACCCTTGTGGACGCACTTCTCAGACAATCTGGCATTTTCCGTGAAGGGGAAGAGGTTCCAGATTGCGTTATGGACTCTAATGATATTGAACGGGAACGTGGGATCACGATTTTATCTAAAAATACCGCAGTTCGCTACAAAGAGACCGTTATTAATATTATCGACACCCCTGGTCACGCCGACTTTGGGGGCGAAGTTGAACGGGTTTTAGGGATGGTGGACGGTTGTATTTTAATCGTCGATGCCAACGAAGGGCCCATGCCCCAAACCCGGTTTGTGTTGAAAAAAGCTTTGGAAAAAGGACTGCGCCCGATTGTTGTGATTAACAAAATCGACCGTCATCGCGCCAGCCCCCACACCGCCGTTGATAAAGTCTTAGATTTATTCTTAGAACTCGGCGCCGATGACGACCAATGTGAATTCCCCTATCTATTTGCTTCGGGTTTAGGTGGTTTTGCCAAACGCACCCTAGAGGATGAAAGCTCGGATATGCAGCCGATGTTTGAGTATATCCTGGAATATGTTCCGCCCCCAGTGGGAAACCCGGAAAAATCCTTGCAAATGCAGGTCACAACCCTGGATTATTCTGAATATGTCGGGCGCATTGTGATTGGCAAAATTCACAATGGCGTGATTAAAGCCGGACAACTGGCCTCCTTAATTAAGGAAGATGGCAGTATTGTTAAAAGCAAAATCTCTAAATTAATGGGATTTGAAGGCTTAAAACGGATTGAACTGCAAGAAGCATCGGCGGGAAATATTGTGGCGGTGGCTGGGTTTAGTGATGCCAATATTGGCGAAACTATTACCTGTCCCAACGACCCCCAAGCCTTACCATTAATTAAAGTCGATGAACCGACCTTACAAATGACTTTCTCGGTGAATGACTCGCCCTTTGCTGGACAGGAAGGCAAGTTGGTGACTTCGCGGCAAGTACGCGATCGCTTAATGCGAGAATTGGAAACTAACGTCGCCCTGCGGGTGGAAGAAACCGACTCCCCCGATAAGTTCTTGGTATCGGGACGGGGGGAACTGCACCTGGGGATTTTAATTGAAAATATGCGTCGGGAAGGTTACGAATTCCAGGTATCCCAACCCCAGGTAATTTACCGCGAAGTCAATAGCCAACCCTATGAACCTTTTGAATATCTAGTTTTAGATGTGCCTGAAGATGGCGTGGGTAGCTGTATTGAACGCTTAGGCCAACGGAGGGCAGAAATGCAGGATATGTTGGTTGGGGGTAATGGCCGGACTCAGTTAGATTTTGTTGTGCCTGCCCGGGGTTTAATTGGGTTCCGAGGGGAATTCATGCGGATGACTCGCGGGGAAGGGATTATGAACCATAGTTTCCTGGAATATCGCGCCCTATCTGGAGATATTGAAGCCCGTCGGAATGGGGTGTTAATTTCCTTTGAGGAAGGGGTGAGCACCTTCTATGCGATGAAAAACGCTGAAGACCGAGGGGTGTTTTTTATTACGCCAGGGACTAAGGTTTACAGAGGCATGATTGTGGGGGAAAACAACCGTCCCCAAGATTTGGAACTGAATATCTGCAAAACCAAACAATTGACTAACCATCGTGCCGCTACGGGGGATGAACTGGTGCAGTTACAAGCCCCTATGGAGATGAGTTTGGAACGGGCGTTGGAATATATTGGCAATGATGAATTGGTGGAAGTTACTCCCCAGTCTATTCGTCTACGCAAACTCAGTAAGAAGTTAGTTAAACGTTAATCTTGTCTTAACCTCGTTAAAATGTAGAGACGTGCCACGGCGCGTCTCTTATTGCTTGGAAGGTAAGAAAGATTGCGCTTAAGCGCAACAACTATATACTTTTTTCTTAAATATGTTATAATACCGATAACAAAAATCAATCTTAACCGTTCATCTCCCCCAAATGCTAAATCAAGAGGGACGCATTCCGGTGTTTGAGGAAGACGGAAGTAGGGAATTTTCCCGAAGGAACGCACAAAACTATTTTACCTTGAATTAAGGGTTTGTGGCGATGTTAGTACCTTCTTTGTTTTCTTTAGCAATTTCCGTTGTTGCAGCCTTACTCAGTTTGAGTACCAATGAAGAAATAGTTCAAGTCATGGCTAGGGGAGTTGCTGCTATCAGTTTGGTAGTTAGTTTAGTGTTAGCACCTTGGTTAATGTTGCTGATTTTATCAGTCCCCGTTATCGGTGTTAAATTGGTCAAAAATGCTGAATAAATACCGAAACACCCTGTTTTGTTTTCAGGGTGCAAAAATCCACAACCAACTCAATATTAATCTATTATACCCCGCATCATCACCCAGTAACCAACACGGGATTTTTGTTTGTCTATTCCCCATTCCCGATCACGGATTTAAGCGGATTAACACAGATGAAAATCCGTGAAATCCTCTTAAATCCTCTTAAATCCGTGATCCCTGTTCCCTCAAGAATTAGGAAGATTATATTGTTCAACAATTTGTTTAGCAAAATCAGGAACATGAGTATCTAATTTCTCAGGATAATTCCGTTTAACATACAAATAATTCCGAGTAAAGTGAGAATCTATAGAAAAACGGGCATATTCTAACCCTCTAGGGCCGATTTTGTCAATCACTACTCCCATTAATTTTGCTGCCCACATCGGTAAGGTGACTGCTTTATCGTATGCAGGAATACTCTGCTGCACGGCGGGTTTCCGATTCCCTTGGGTAATTACAGGTTGAGTATCAATTAAATCTCCCACTAAGTCTAACATTTCCTGTCCGGTTTGATTTCTAACTACAATCCATTGCCAGCCAAAAGTTGCCCCCATATATCCCACAACTAAATCCGCCAAAGAGTTAACATAGTCAAAACAACTCAAACAAGATGGGGCAAAAATATCCTTTAATTCCTTAGTATTTAACCCAAAAAATGGCACGGTTTCAGTAGAGCCATCCTCATGTTTAAAGTGAACTCGAAAATCCTGCATAAATTCATAATAAACAACAGTATCAGGGGATTTACTGGTGGTTTCCAGAAATTTTTGTAAACCTGCTCGGGTAACATTATCCACGCATGGAGTTCCCAAAACATAAAGTTTTTCTAATCCTAATTCCTTCTCAACTGCCCTTAATGCTTGGATTTGACAGCCCACCCCAATTACTAACAGACGCTTCATTTTTGACTGTTCAATTTGTTCTAATACCGATAAATTTGGGGATAATGTAGGTTTATTAACCTTAGCTGCTAAAATTTCTTCTGGAGTTCTAGCAATCACGGGTTGAGGTTGAAAACGATCTTCTTTGCTATTCTGAACACAAACCACACCTTCCACTAACCCACGGTTAAGCATTTCAATAGCAATGGTACTTACAATTCCCGTCCATTGGGCGCCCTCGATAGGTTCTTTTTTTCGAGCTTGCATCATATCTTGATGCACCCCAAAATAGACATCATCCCAATTATCTAAATTGCGGCGACGTCCATGAGCTTCTGTTTCTAATTCGGCAATTTGTTGATTCAGAAACGCACAGGCTTCTTTAACATAATGAATATAATAGGTATCGCACAGACCGCACTCGCTACAGAGTTCTTTCGCCGGGCGACGACTACCGGGTTTCATACCTTTAGCTTTGAGATGTTTGGCGGGCTCTTGTAGTGAAGTCATAAGAAAAGGGTGGGAGTGTGGAAACTCAGTGTCTTCAGACCTGAGAGGAAACACGACACAGGGGAATTTATTCTCCTTGAAATATTAGTTTACCAAATGGTGCGGATCTTCAATATATTTTTTAACAGTTTCACTGTAGTTGATTAACATAAAGATGTCAACAAAGTCTTGATGGTCGAGTCAATGACTAAAACAATTAAAAAAATGGGGGTGTAGCAAATTTTACATTGTTTTCGCCATCGGGCAATCCGAACTATTTTAGTCCTATTTTGTTTAGGGGGAATGGTACGATTATTTCCCTATTTTATTCCTATTCATGCAGCAGATATTCAACAAAAAGATGTAGCTTTTGAATTTAGCGATCGCAATAATTTACCATTAGGAACAATTTTAAGTTCCGATCAAAATCATACTGCAATTGTTCCTTTAAGTCAAGTTTCACCCCATTTTATTCAAGGAATTATTGCCGCCGAAGATAAACGCTATTATCAACATGGGGCGGTTGATTCTGTTGCCCTGATTCGTTCTATTTTAGAAGCCTTTCAAGCCAAAAAAATTGTTAGCGGTGCGTCTACTATTACCATGCAATTAGCGAGATTATTAGAACCCGCACCTCGAACATTGTCAAATAAATTTGGCGAAATTTGGTTATCTTGGCGACTCACCGCCGGAATGAATCAACAGGAAATATTAGAAAATTATATTAATCGTTTACCAATGGGAGGTAATTTATATGGCGTTGAAGCAGCAGCAAAAACCTATTTTAATACTTCTGCATCGGAGTTGAATTTAGCCCAAGCAAGTCTATTAGCCGCCCTTCCCAATGACCCCACAGACCTAAATCCTTATTATAATTTATCCTCCTTAAAAAAACGTCAAAATTATGTATTAAAAAGAATGATTGAAGATGGATATATTACCACTATTCAAGCGGAACGCGCCTATGAAGAAAAGTTACAATTCCAACCCCAACAACAAGGAATTATCGCCGCCCCCCATTTTCTATTTTTGCTAACCGAAAAGTTAACAAATTCCATCCCCCCTTCCCCGATTAATCAGGGGAGTATTTATCCAGAAATAACCCCTAATTCTCCCCCCATTAATAAGGGAGGGCTGGGGGGGGTCAGAGAGTCAACCTATAAAATTAAAACCACAATAGATCGCCCGTTACAACAATTTATTGAAGCCCAAATTCAACAAATTATTATCAGTTTAAAAGATCATAATGTTCATCATGCTGCGGCTTTAGTTATTGATAATCATACCGGGGAAGTATTGGCTTATGTGGGTTCTCCCGATTATTTTAATAACGATAAATTCGGGCGAAATGATGGTGTTCAAGCCTTACGACAACCCGGATCAACCTTGAAACCATTTTTATATGAATTAGCCTTATCAAAAGCCATTATTAAACCCCATACCATATTAGCAGATGTTCCTAGTTATTACGCAATTCCAGGGGCAAAACTCTACAGTCCAACGGACTACAGCGAAACATTTTTAGGCCCGGTGCGGGTACGGGTAGCGTTGGCAAACTCTTTAAATGTTCCCGCAGTCAAAGTATTAGAAAAAGTCACTGTTACCGTATTTTTAGAACGATTAAAACAATTAGGATTTCAACATTTAACTCATACTCCTGATTATTATGGTTTAGGATTAACTTTAGGGAGTGGAGAAGTCAGTTTATGGGAATTAGCCCAGGCTTATTTAATTATGGCAAATCAAGGTAAAATAATCACACCTAATGTGATCATAAATCAAGCTAGAAATATCAAAAATTCTGCACTTTCTATTGATGCTCCTGTCACTTGGCAATTAATCACAAATATGTTAAGTGATGCCCATGCAAGATCCCATTCTTTTGGGATTGATTCTGTCTTGAATTTACCCTTTCCAGTTGCAGTTAAAACCGGAACTTCTTCCAATTATCGAGATACTTGGACAGTGGGTTTTACCACAGATTATACCGTAGCAACTTGGGTAGGAAATTTTGACGGTCAAGGTATGGAAAATGTATCTGGAGTGACGGGTGCTGCACCATTATGGAACCGAATTTTATTGCATTTACACGAAACAAAAGAACCTGCTAATTTTCCCGTCCCAGAAGGGTTAATTCAGTTACCAATTTGTGCAACTACCGGGTTACGTCCGACGAAAGATTGTTCCGGTGGAATAGTATTAGAATATTTTGATCCCAAAGCTATCGCCGAATATGAGAAAAAATCTCCTAAATCAGTTTTAAATTCTGAATATAATGAATGGTTATCTCGACAATCTCATCCTCAGTTAACCCAAAATCAGTTAAAAATTATTTCTCCTCAAGTTGATGATTATTTTGTGATTAATTCGGGAGAAACTGCTAAGTTAGAATTTAAAATTACTGGTAATTCTCAACAGTCGGTGGAATGGTGGTTAAATGGAGAAAAATTAAATTCTCAGTCTGATAATTCTCTGTTTTGGCAATTACAACCTGGACAATGGACATTAACAGTTAAACAAGGTACTCAACAGGATAGTGTTCAATTTCAAGTGCAAAAAGCCGATAAAAAACCCTATCGTCGTGGTTTTTCGATTGTCAATACTAATAAATAGGTTTGGATAATTTATGGCTCTAATTAACTTCTAGCTATATCGGTTAATTGTAGTGAATCATACAGATTTTTTTCTTTACAAAACCTTTATAATCCTATACAGATTCTTTTCCAATCCTTTACCCAATTGTGGATTGAGATTTGTAAAGTATAAAATAGACAACCGAAAAAATACGGTTGTATTGTCCCTCAACAAATTAAAATATGCGTAACTTGATTTCTTCTGTGTTTAACCCTCTCCGTAAATGGTTGGATAGTGTGGATATTCATAACCCTGATTTGGCGTTGTTTGTATATCGGGTAATTCCAGCGCAGTGTCCGTTTGCCAGGGATATTAAACTATTTGGACATACCATTTTACACATTCCTCCCCTGTGCAAATTCAATCCTTTATATGAAGAATTAATGGGTTTGCGGTTTCGGGCAATGTGTTATTTAGTCGATGACTGTGGCATGACCATTTAACCCTTGAAATTATAGCAGTAGTACCGGACTGTTAGGACAAAAACAGATGCTTTGTTGCCTGTTGCGGTTTTTCCTATTCCCTTCTATCCGTATTTTTCAATAGCAGGTCGAACTAAAATAACTGTGCATTGACAGTTTTTAGCGATCGCTTCTGGAATATTACCTTGAATTACTTGTCGTAACATTCCCTCTCTACTTGCCCCTAATACAATCACATCACATTGATCTTTATCCGCTAAATCAATCACCGCTTCCGATACGGAATTAGAACAAACATTACTAAAAATTACCTCCGTATTTAAACGATGACTTAAATTTTCCGAATCTTGGTTAAAATCCTTGATTTCCTCTGTAGAAATCAGAGTTTTAACTACCCGAAAAAGACAAATTTTTGGAGAAAGACTTAACTTAATTAGTGCGGGTAAAAGCTGCACCGAAACTGAATTTGCTAGGGTGTCCCTAACGGGAACTAACCAACGATGCCAAGCCAAAACCGGGCAAGTATTAGGATCGGAATTAGTATTAGTTTGAGGATCGTGAGGTGTTTGATTTTGACCCCATTTTATCAGCATAACTTGGCAGGGAACTAGACGAATAACCGCATCCATCACATTACCAAAAATTCGATCTGGGGCTGATATATCCCCATGCCAACCCATTAATAATAAATCAATATGTTCCTCTTGAGTTGTTTCTAAAATCGCTTGGGCAACATCATGGGCAACTCTAATTTGAGTATGAACAGAAATCTTTGAATTCTGCCCTAAACGTTCAGCTTGTTGTAATAAACGCCGACTTTTTGTTAACCTAACTAAAGTTTCTGAAGGAGATTTACTATAGGGAATAGTAATCACTGTGATACATTCTAATTCATAATTGCGTTCCTGGGCGATCGCCACGGCAACTTTTAATAATGCCGGGGCAGTTTGGGGGTTATATAATGATACTAATAAACGACCATTTCCGGTTTGTGGCCCCCTAGTTTGATAGGCAATATAAGAAGATTCATAATGTCGCCCGACTTGGGTTTTTTCCCCATTAATCTGCCCTAATTCCGCTCGAATAATATCACTGCGAGTAATAATTCCCACTAAATGATGATGTTCTATAACGGGTAAACGACTTAATTTATAATGACCCAATAAATATAAAACATGAGTTAAATTATCATCGGGATTAACAGTAATTGGTTGAGTAGTCATTAACTGATTAATCGGAGTATGATTAGGTAATTGACGATTACTAATTTGGGCTAAATCCGTTTGGGTAATAATTCCGACTAATTTGCCATTTTCAACTACAGGAAATCCGCGATGAGGGGATTTTGCAAAGGCTTCAATCACCTGTTCTAAAGTCAAATTACCTGCTAAGGTTTCGACATTTCTTTGCATAACATTAGCTGCGCGTAAATTCTCCAATGCCCCATCAATTGGGTGATCGGATTTTAGTTCAATTCCACTCAATTTTAATAACTGATCATAGAGAGATTCAGGATCAATTTTTTCCGCAATTAAATATGCTACAACAGAAGAAATCATTAATGGTAAAACCAACCCAAAATCCGTTGTAATTTCAAACACAATTACAACAGCCGTCATCGGTGTTCTCGCCACAGCACAGAAAAAAGCCCCCATTCCCGCAAAGGCAAAAACCATGGGTTGGTCAATTCCTAACATTAATTCAGATTCCCAGGTTCCGACTAAATGACCTAACGCCGAACCCAATACTAAAGAAGGGGCAAATAGTCCCCCAGGTGCGCCGGAACTGGCTGCAATTATAGTTAGAATAAAATGAGCCGTAAATACTAAAGCACTGGTTTCCCAGGACAATTCTCCACTTAAAATTAATTGCCTAATTCCGGTATTATTCCTAAAAGAAAGAGGCAATAATGATACGACTAAACCTGATAATAACCCGGCAACTGCCATGCGTTGAGGTAATCCCCAACGTAATACTCGGCGATTAAATTTTGACCCGGAAATAATACTCCGACTAAAAATTGCTCCTAAAACTCCCGCTAAAATTCCTAATAGAATAAATAACGGAATTTCTCTGGCATAAAGTAATCGATCATGTACGGTTTCTAATATAATAGTTTTTGTGGCGCTATCACTAAATTCTTGACCCCCTAATAAACGGGAAACCACCGCACCAATAAAAGAGGCAATAATCGCCGGGCCGAGGGTAATTCCTGACACATCATGCAGCAGTTCTTCTACTACAAATAACACCCCGGCAATCGGAGCATTAAATCCAGCGGCTAATCCGGCCGCGGCACCACAAGCGATTAATTGACGTCGATAATTCGGAGAAGTGGGAACCCAACGACTAATCCAAGCAGCTAAAGCGGCACCAATTTGGACAGTCGGCCCCTGACGTCCTAAAGTTAACCCAGAACCCATCGTAAACATCGTGCCAATAAGTTTAGCAAATGCCACTCGAAAGTCAAGGGAAATCGGTTCTCCCGCCAATGCTGCTTTTACTTGTGGAATCCCACTTCCGGCGGTTTCTGGTGCTAATCTTTCTACTAAAAAACCCGTTAATAAACCCCCGATTAATCCAATGATGGGAAGCAATATCCAAGCGGGAATCGCAGAATTTAAGGATGTGGAAATTCGTAAAGAACCTAACCAACCCGCACCTTCTTTTAATATAAATGCGGCTAAACCGGAGACTAAACCAATTAAACCCGCTTCAATAATGGCAAAACGTTTCGGGGTCGTGGGTGATAAAATTTTGGAGAACAGAACAGAAACTTCTCTGGAGATAGAGATGCGCCACATAATCAGTCATCAGTTAACAGTGTAAGAGGTATAGCAACCGCCAAGGCAGTTAGGACACCAG
>Ga0082207_1000175_pt1 | contig 37351 bp, 36 predicted proteins | sample LakMenEpi10Aug09_FD_71540 | JGI IMG/M metagenome (GOLD analysis project Ga0082207, IMG submission 71540) | reverse complement strand
TAAAGGTAAATTATCTGGCTTAAATTTTGGTGCAGACACGCAAGGTTTAAAGGTTAAGTTTAGATAAAGAGTAATTACCTAGAGCCGTTTTTAACCTGGCGTTCGATCCAAAAGGAGGCTACCGGCAGGGTGCCAGCTAGTAGAAAGAGCGCAGTTGGGATCAGCGATCTTCGTTGAGCAATAGCAAGGTGAAGTGCAGCCAGTAGGTAAATTGGATAGGTAAAGCCGTGCACAATTGGAATCCAGATAAAACTCTCATAAAAAGTTTCTGATGCAACTAAGTATTTAGCTGGCATATATCCAAACCAAAGTAGTAACGACATAACCCCAGCCCAGATAGCCATTACTCTAAATCTGAAAATTACTCCACTCATTTTTTATTACCTACCTTAGTTGTCTTTGGTTTTCTAAACTGTGGAAACAGTGGTGCGATTAAGAGTAGTACTGCCATAAACCACCAGACCACTACATATGAGATGTGTTGCCAGTAAAAAGTTGTAATCCGCTGTGAAATTTGAGGTGATGGGATTGGAGAAAATCGGGTATCTATCTGTGGTGATAGTTTTTCACTTTTTAAAACAATATACCCATCGTATAGAAATGGGGTCTGCTCACTTACAACAAGTGCCGGATCGATCCTAGATAATTCACCCGGTTTTGGAAATGCCCGATCTACATTTTGTCTTGGATAAAGTCTTCCGACTATTTCTGCTTTTGATGAGATATCAGTTAATGGTTCATTAGCTAAGCCGCGAACTACAAGTACTGAGTAACCGGTATCAAGATCTAATAATCGAACATCCAAATCAACAATTTTTTCATCAACTAGTTTTTGATCTCTGGCTATATATTTATTTGAGTACTCACCAGATGCAGAGACAATCCGATTAACTGCCTTTATTGGAATATTTAGGCCAGCACTTGCAACTTCAGATAATTTAATCACTGGTTGATCAGCAACTGGCGCAGTCGAAGCACTTAAATTCTGAGCTTTATTTAGTTGCCAAACTCCAAGTTCATACCCGGTATAGATCAAAAGTAGCCAAGCTGCGGTAAATACAAACTGCTTAGCTAGTTTTTTCATAAAATTAAAAACTACTCTTGATCCTTACGATCTAGTAACCGCTTATATCTACGGTAGAAACTCACCATGAGAAAAACCATAGCTAAGCTAAGAAGAATCATGGTTAGGGAGCCAGCCACCCCCATATCAAAATTACCAGCCTCATCCTCCATCACAGCTCCTATCTAATTAATATGCTAAGCCTACTTAAGCATTGCCAATTGGTTCTACACTTAGCATGTGACTCATCCCAAAGTATCAAGTGATCCAAGGCTGCGCGAGCGCTACGGGATTAAGTCTGCTGGTAAAAATCGGATCTGGATCACACTCTTTTCACTTTTTCTGGTTTTATCCTGGTTTATTTGGAGTGGCACAAACTTTGCAAACCCAGATATCAGATCAACCTTAATCTCATTTAAAGTTGTGAGCGATCAAAAAATATCAATTACATACAAAATTTTAGTAAGAGATACCACCATCGAACATAGCTGTTCACTTGTGGCAAAGGATATTGATAAGAACACGGTAGGAGAGGTGGTGGATCTGATGCCAGCAAGTTCATTGGCGATAGGTGAAAACCAGCGCACCGTTGAAATCTCCACTCGATTACCTGCGGTAAATGCAGGAATTGCCAGTTGCCAGTAGCCTTTCTCCTCTTATGAACCAACCAACTCAAACCTGGCTTACCCAAGAAGCAGCCGATCGCCTTAAATCCGAGCTTGCTGATTTAGAGGGTCCACTTCGCGCGGAAATTATTAAAAAAATTGAAACCGCTAGAGCTGAGGGAGATTTAAAAGAGAATGGTGGCTACCACGCAGCTAGAGAAGAGCAAGGAAAAATTGAAGGACGAATTCGCCAACTAAAACATATGTTGGAGCATGCCCACATTGGAGTGCCACCAGCTAGTGAATCTGGAGTAGTTGGACTTGGCATGCTTATTACTGTTGATATCGCAGGAGATGAATTAAAGTTTTTATTAGGTTCTAGAGAAATTGCAAGTGGTGATATTGATGTCTACTCTGAAAAATCTCCACTTGGCAGTGCTGTGCTTGGAGCAAAAGTTGGCGAAACTGTTAATTACACCGCACCAAATGGTAAACAGATTGCAGTAGCAATCTTAGAAGCACAACCTTTTATCTAAACCATTACTTACTAACGCGATTGTACTTTCTAACGCTTAGTGGAATAAAAACTGCCATAATTAAAATCATATAAATTACTGACATTAGTAATGGATTATCACTTGGGAATGATCCGGCAGTTGCGCCAAACTCATTTTTTAAGCCAAATAACTCACGGCAACCTGCGACCATGGTTGAAACAGGATTCCATTCAGCAATATATTGCAATGGTCTTGGCATTCCAGTTGTTGGTGCAAAAGCATTAGATAGGAAAGTTAATGGAAAGACGGCAATAAATGTTGCATTTGTTGCAACTCTTTCTTCTCTTACTGATAAACCAATTAAGACGCCTATCCATGACATTGCAAAACCAAAAACCAAAAGGAAAACAAAACCTAAAGTTATACTTAGTAATCCTGAAGATGGCCGCCATCCAACTACAAATCCAGTAATTCCCATAGCTAAAAGAACAACCACATTTAGTGCGCCATCACCAAGTGCTCTACCAAATACGACAGCAGATCTTGAAATTGGCAGTGATCTAAATCTTGAAATCAATCCCTTTTGCATATCAGCAGTTAAGCCAACTGCTGTGCCAGCTAAGGTAAAAGCCACTGTTTGTACAAATATTCCAGGCATCAGTAATTGGACATAACCGCCTGGTTGACCAGTATCGATTGAGCCACCAAATACATATCTAAACAACAGAACAAACATAATTGGTTGAATTATTGAAAACAGAATTAACTCTGGAACTCGTGCTAGTTGCAGCAGCTGCCGCTTGGTAATAATCAGAGCATCTGAGATTGCATTCATTATCTACCCCTTTTCTTACCTGTGCTAGCTAAATCTTCATCCTTTTTCTCTTCCGCAACATGTCCAGTTAAAGAAAGAAACACATCATCTAATGATGGGCGCTTTAGCCCAATATCTAATGGGTGAATTCCTTTTTCATCAAGTAATTTTGCAGCTTCAATTAGCGCTTTACTACCAGTTGTTACTGGGGCTGAAATTTGTCGTAATCCTTCATCAACATTTATTGCACCACCGCTAACCTTTGCCACTATCTCTCTAGTTGCCCCCATGTGTTGATTTTCAACTACTATCTCAAGGCGTTCGCCACCTACCTGTTTTTTAAGAGTATCTGAAGTTCCTCGGGCAATAACTCTTCCATGATCAATAACTGCAATCTCGTCAGCTAAATGATCAGCTTCTTCTAGATATTGAGTTGTCAGCAATAAAGTAACGCCACCTTTAACTAATTCATTAATGACGCCCCACATATCTTGGCGACCACGTGGATCTAATCCAGTTGTTGGTTCATCTAAAAACAATACTTTTGGCTTAACTATCAATGAAGCAGCTAAATCTAATCTACGACGCATTCCGCCGGAGTAAGTTCTAATTGGCCTTTTTGCAGAATCAGTTAGCGAGAATTGTTCTAGTAATTCAACAGCACGTTCCTTAGCTTGTTTTGCTGACAAGTGATAAAGCCGGCCAAACATAATTAAGTTATCCCAGCCTGTTAAAGTTTCATCAACAGCAGCATATTGACCTGATAGGCCAATAATCTTTCTAACCTCATCAGGATTTTTTAGAACATCAATTCCAGCTACAGTTGCTCGTCCTGAATCTGGCGTAAGTAATGTGGCTAGAACTCTTACTGTTGTGGTTTTACCAGCGCCATTAGGTCCAAGTACTCCTAAAACAGTACCTTCTTCAACATCAAGATTTAAACCATCTAATGCTTTAACAGAACCCTTGTTATAGCTCTTGTGAAGGTCTTCTGCGATGATTGTTTTCATGGTGTCATCTTAACAAGAAATAGAGGTAAACTATTCCTCTTCCAGAGAATTATTAAATTTAAGTTTAAAACAACGGTAGAGGCGAGGAAAAGTAGATGAGAAGTGCAAAAAATATATCAAATTCGATTGATCAAACCAGGACTGCTGGTAAGGCATTAGGTTAAAGAACATTGAGTAAAGTAAGTAAAAATCCATTCGCGCAACTACCTAGAGAAGTTGCGATACTTTCAACAGTTTCATTTTTAGTTGCAGTTGGTTTTGGTTTGATCATCCCTGCAATTCCGATCTTTGCGGCATCCTTTGGGGTAAGTAAGACTGCTATTGGTTTAATTATTTCTTGTTTTGCAATTGTTAGATTTGCTTCAGGCTTAGTATCCGGACGCCTAGTTGATAGGTTTGGTGAGCGTGCAGTACTTGGCTTTGGTTTATTTATGGTCTCTTTTTTCACACTACTAACTGCACTATCGCAGAGCTACAGCCAATTACTAATTTTTAGATCATTAGGAGGCCTTGGCTCTTCAATGTTTTCAGTCTCAGCTGGTTCACTACTTATGCGATCAGTAGGTGATGACTACCGTGCGAGAGCACAATCGCTATACAACGGTGGGTTTCTATTAGGTGGAATATCAGGGCCAGCAGTTGGTGGAATCCTGGCTGGCATCTCACTTCGTGCTCCATTCTTTGTCTACTCAATCACACTAGCAATGGCAGCAGTTACCGCCTTATTTTTCTTAAGTGAAAAGAAACTAGGAAAGAAAGTAGATCTACCTACCGATCAGATTGGGCAAACAACATTAAAGCAGGCTTTAAAACTACGCCCATATCAAATTGCTTTAATCCTTGCTTTTATAAATAACTGGATTTTATTTGGATTGCGTTCATCAATTTTGCCATTATTTGTAACAGAAAAACTTAACTCCACGGCAACAATTGCTGGTGTTGGTTTGACCTTAAGTGCACTAATTCAAGGATTATTTATGTTAAATGCGGGTAAATACTCTGATGTAAAGGGAAGAAAAGCAGCACTTTTGCTTGGTGGAATTTTTGTAATGTTTGGAATACTTATGCTTTCATTTACAACTAATGCAACTTTGTACTTTATCTCTATGGCACTTTTCGGACTAGGAAGTGCATATGTTGGAACAGCGCCAGGAAGTGTGGTTGGTGACATTATTAAAGGCCGTGGTGGACAGGTAATTGCAGCATGGCAAATGGCAGGTGATGCCGGAATGATAGTTGGACCAATCTTGGTAGGACTATTGACTGATTACTTTAGTTATCAGGCGGCTTTCTTGTTTTCATCAGGTATCTGGTTAATAGCACTTGTTTTATCAGCAGCACTGCCAGAGACTCGGGCTTCACACCTAAACAATGATTTAATTCCAGACAAAAATAAACAGGAGCTATGATTTCTCATAGCTCCTGTTAGTAGATTTAACTTATTGACGACGTAGAATTGAAATCAAACGAAGTATCTCTAGATACAACCAAACAATTGTGACCATCAATCCAAAACCTGCACGCCAAGATTCCTTTTCAGGAGCTCCTGCTGCAACACCTTTTTGAATTTGATCAAAATCAAGTACTAAGAACAAGCTTGCTAATGCAACACCAGCTACTGCTAACAGCAAACCTAATCCTGAAACTCCGTAGAAGCCGTATCCCTGTCCTACTCCGAAGAATGATGAGATTAGAGAAACAATTGCAAGAATAAAGTAGCCAATCGCAGCACCAATTAATGCGCGAGTAAATTGAGGAGTAGCGCGAAGTGTGCCATTGCGATACATAATCAATACACCGGTAAATGCCGCCATTGTTCCAATTACTGCCTGGCTAACAATTCCAGGGTAAAAACTTTCGTAATAGCTACTAAGTGTTCCAAGTGCTAATCCTTCAAGGGCAGCATAAGCAACTACTAAGCCTGGCTTAATACTCTTACTAAAGCTAATAATCATTGCTAATACAAAGCCACCTAAAAATCCGAGTAGAACTGCACCCATTCCAAGATTTGCGGTCCATGCAAATGCACCAACAACTAGTAGTACTGCAAATAAAAATCCAGTTTTCGCAACGACATCTTCCATTGTCATGCGACCTGTGCGCATTGATGAGGCTGCTGGAGCGTTATAACTCTGCTCTAATTCATCAACTTGCATAGTTGCAGGTTGATTAAACGCCTTGCCAAGTACAGGGTTTGAGCTCTTCATTCTTCTCCTTCTATAGAAGTAACTGACGCTTTTTAGCCAGTTCCTTAGGTAGTGAACAAATATTAATCTTTCTTGATTCCCGCCGCTATTTGAACTTGGCAGTGGATACTTAAACTTTGCTGAAGATCCGATTTATTGAGCGTGCCCCCGGTGGGGGTCGAACCCACACTTGTGCGATTTTAAGTCGCATGCCTCTGCCATTGGGCTACAGGGGCGAATCTTCAGGGGGTAAATCTACCCGTATTTTTTACTTTCTAAATCCAAGCCATTCTTCGCCTAATTTATTAGAGACCAAGCCATTCCATCCAAAATATCTGACTCAGAAGCAACAAACTCACTTGCGCCAGTTGCAGCCATAACTCGAGAAAGCACTAATGACCCGGCGGTAATCACATCGACTCTACCTGGATGCATATACCCTAAATTTGCAATCTCATCTTTTTTCATTGATTGAAACATAGCTGAAACTTTATGAACCTTATCGGCTGAAATCCTAGCTAAGTGAATTAAATGACGATCATAATCTTTTAACTCAAGGGCTGCAGCTGCAACAGTTGTTGCTGTTCCTGCCACTGCAACTAAAGTTTTAGCATTTAAAATTGGTACAACTGATGCTGCTTGTGCAATTGCACTATCGATATCAATTATTGCTCTAGCGACTTGATCCATAGTTGTAGGTTGAGAAGTAAAGTGACGCTCACTCATTCTTACACAACCAATATCAACACTTTTAGCATTCTCAACTTTATTACTTCCGAATACAAACTCTGTTGAGCCACCACCAATATCTACTACTAAATATGGTGCATCACTTTGCATAAGCTCTTTAGTGGCGCCATTAAATGAAAGCATTGCCTCTTCTTCGCCAGGAATAACTTCAACCTCAACTCCTAAAATTCCTCTAACGCCATCAGTAAATAAACTACGATTTGTTGCATCACGAGTTGCAGATGTTGCGCAAAATCTAATTCTTTCAACACCTTTGCTTGCAATTACTTCACTGAACATTTCAACTGCATCAAGTGTTCGCTTAATTGCATCAGGATGAAAAGATTTATTTTTATCTACTCCTTGACCTAACCTGACTACTTCCATACTTCTTACGACTTCCTTGAAGATTCCGTTACTAATATCAGCAATTAGTAAGCGAATAGAGTTTGTACCACAATCAATTGCCGCCACTCGGCTCATTAATTATTCCGTTCAATAAGGTTATCAATCACGCTGCATGGTTTATTTTGCCACCATTGACTTAACTCTTCTAACGCTTCATCGCCTAAAGGATTAACCCCAACACCTGCAGCTAATGAATGTGCAACTAAAGAGTGAAGGCATTTAACTCGATCAGGCATTCCACCTGCAGTCACACCTTCGATCTCAGGAACTTCAATATTTAGTTCCCTTGCAACTGCACATCGAGCAGCTTCATAATCAATATGTGCTGCTTGATATTTGCCAGCTAATTCTGGATCAGTTATCAATCTTTCATTCATCTTGGCCATAATTCCTGAACTTTCAAGAGTAGAAATTGCGCCAGTTAGTTTTGGGCAAGTTGCATAATAAAAAGTTGGAAATGGGGTGCCATCAGCAAGGCGAGGAGGAGTTTCTACTACATCAGGTGCACCACATGGACAACGGTGTGCGATAGCAGATACATCTCTTGGGGTTCTACCAAGCTGTGCTTGAACTATTTCTAAGTCAGATTGAGTAGGTTCTTCCCTTTTAAATTCGTTGCCGGGATTTACCATATTTATTGATTTACATTTGTGCTTGTAATGGATGAGATTAATCTTGAATACCAGGGAATTCCTACTGGTAATTGCTCAGAAACTTTTGGTTCTGAATTATTATTAGTTATTTCTTCATTACCAACAACAATGTATTGCCGCTCTCCAGGAAATACAAAATACAGCCGTGCCCGTGCCTGGCTTGCTACATACTCTGGATCATCCCAAAGTAATAACTCTTTTGTGGCCTTATCAAGCATCGCCTGGTTATCTGCTAATTGGTTCTCAAGTGAATTAATTTGAGCTTTTTGCGTAAAGTAATGTTGAAGTGGTGGTGCCAAAGTTACCGCAACTGCAAATAAAATTATTCCTGCAATTAAAGCCCGATTAGATAAGCCACGTTTTTTTAAGTTTGACTGAATTCCTTTGCGAGACTTAGCAATAATTCCTGCAGCAATAAATCTACGGCGGGCCATGTTCTTACTTACTTAAACCTTGGGAAAGCTGATTTACCGGCGTAAGTAGCTTTAGATCCAAGCTCCTCTTCAATTCTTAGTAATTGATTGTATTTTGCCACTCTTTCTGAGCGCGCTGGTGCACCAGTTTTGATCTGACCACAATTCAAAGCAACAGCTAGATCCGCAATTGTCGTGTCCTCAGTCTCGCCTGATCTATGACTCATCATTGAGCGATAACCGTTTTTATGTGCAAGGTTTACGGCATCTATAGTTTCAGTCAAGCTACCGATTTGATTTACTTTTACTAGTAATGCATTTGCCGTATTGCTATCAATACCTCTTTGTAGACGCTCTGGATTTGTTACGAATAAGTCATCGCCAACAATTTGAACTTTTTGGCCTAGTTCAGAGGTTAGCTTTGCCCATCCTGCCCAATCATCTTCATCTAAGGGATCTTCAATCGAAACTAATGGATAAGCAGAAACTAATTCGCTGTAATAACTAATCATTTGATCTGAAGTTAATTTCTTACCCTCAAAATTGTAAGATCCGTCCTCATAAAATTCAGTTGCAGCAACATCCATAGCAAGTGCGATATCAGAGCCCGCTTTAAAGCCTGCGATTTCAACTGCTTCTAAGATTAAATCAAGTGCTGCTCTATTACTTGCAAGATTTGGAGCAAAGCCACCTTCATCGCCAATGCTAGTTACTAATCCCTTTTTCTTTAAAACGGATTTTAGGCTGTGATAAATCTCAGCACCCCATCGTAAAGATTCTTTAAATGTATCGGCCCCGATTGGTGCAACCATAAATTCTTGGATATCTACATTGGTATCTGCGTGAGAGCCACCATTTAGAATATTCATCATTGGAACTGGCAAAATTTTCGCTTCATTTCCACCTAGAAACTTAAATAATGATTGATTTGCACTAAGCGATGCTGCTCTTGCAGTTGCTAGTGAAACACCCAAAATTGCGTTTGCTCCAAGTACTGATTTATTTTTTGTACCATCTAGTGAAATCATTTTTTCATCTAAAACTCTTTGCTCATCAGCTTTTAATCCAATTACTACTTTAGAAATTTTCTCATTGATATTTTTAATGGCTATCTCTACACCTTTGCCTAAGTATCTTTTACCGCCATCACGTAGCTCTACTGCCTCGAATGCGCCAGTGGATGCACCACTTGGTACTGCTGCTCTACCAATAAAACCATTATCAAGTTTTACTTCTACCTCAACAGTTGGATTTCCTCGAGAATCTAATATTTCTCTAGCAGTAACTTCTTTTATAACCGGCACAGATATCTCCCATTAATTTAGATTTGGAATTAATAGTTTAATTCTACCTTGCTTCATGAGCTTTAATTCGCTCAATGAGTGACTTGGCAGCACCACGAAGCGCCGCATCAGGATCTATATCCTTTTCAACTGCTTGAGCAATCAGTCCAATCAGCAGCTCTCCGAATTGGTCCTGAGTAATATCATCTGGAATTGAGATTGGTTTATTGACTGGAAGTTGAGAGCCTAACTTCTTGATCCGATAGAGAATCTTAGTTGCCAGCGGAAGAGATGGCTGAGCAAGTGGTACTCCATCAATGACAGAAGTTCTTCCTTTCTCTACAGCCTTTTGTGCCTCCCAATTTTCAAGAACCTCAGCGCTGCTGGTGCTCTTTACATCACTAAAAACATGAGGGTGTCTTCTAATTAACTTTTCTACTACTCCATTTGCAACATCTTCAATTGTAAAAGGGTTGCTTTTGTCTTCTTCTGCCATTCGTGAATGAAAATAGACTTGAAGCAGAATATCGCCCAACTCTTCTTGCATAGCATCTCTATCATTATCTTCTACGGCTTCAATAAATTCATATGACTCTTCAAGTAGATATTTTAAAAGTGATGAATGGCTTTGTTCTGTATCCCAAGGGCATCCACCAGGGGACCGAAGTTTGTCCATAACTTCGCGAAGTCTAAGTAGCTCAGAACTCATAGCAATATCTATGGAATTGGAATTACTGCGCCACCAGTAACGTCGCTATCTTCAATAACTGCAGATGTTGGATTCCATTTACCATACTTAGGATTTACTTTTACTCCTAGCTTTTCTGCAGTTACAACCAATAGGTTAGAAACTTCAAAACTTGCTTGCTCTTCAGTAGCACCATTTGCAATAAGACTATTGTTTAGAATATCTATAATTATTAATAACCGTAAATAGTCATTGAATGATGATTCGGCTAGATTTGAATTCACCAGCGCTGTTGGGACTCTATCCTCTCCACCTATTTGAGCAACAACCTCTATTCGTCGTTGATTAACATCAGAAGGTGTTACTAGAATATTTAACTCTTTAGCAATTTCGTTAAATAGAATTGTTATAACAGCAAACTGAGCCTGATTTCTTAAAAGTTTTTGGGTATCAACTAGTTGCATTTGGGGATCAGCTAAAGTTTTTCGAGCCTCTAAAATTTCATCGACAGCTCTTTGTATCTCACTAGATTTTAGAGTCTGATTACCAACACTTATTCCAGCGCTCATGTTGCTACAGCCAGTAAGAATAAAAAGTGATGTGATCACTACTACAATCTTTTTAAACATCACTTTCCTCATTTCTAATCGTGAACACTAGCTATTTTGGGCTTGATCAAATTATTTATAACTTCATCTACCCATTCCAGGGTTGAAGTATTCCCTACTTTAGCCGTATCTAACCAATTTGCTGTTATGGGTCTAGTAACTAGGAGGGTTTGGGATGCTTGTTTATAGATTGACCCTGGATAAATTCTAAGTAACTTCACTTGATTTGATTCAGCTAAATTCACAGGTGATAGACGCAAGTGCTTTCCAGAAATAGAAATATCTGTTATTCCCAAAGATCTAGCAAATAATCTTAGATTTGCAACCTTCATTAATTCTTCAGTTGCTTGAGGTATGGCTCCAAACCTATCGTGTAGTTCTGCCTTAATTTCAGATATAGATTCAATATCTTGTGCTTCTGCAAGCCGGCGATAAATATCCAAACGCAATCTTTCAGAATTTACATACTCAACCGGTAAATTAGCATTTAAAGGTAGCTCTATCTTGCATTCAATTTTCTTTGGTTTATCCTCAAAGTATCCGCTCTTGAATTCATCAACTGCATCAGCCACCATGCGCATATATAAATCAAAGCCCACCTCTGCAATATGACCAGATTGTTGCCCGCCAAGTAAGTTACCAGCTCCCCTAATCTCTAAATCTTTTAAAGCCACCTGCATACCGGCACCCAAGTCGGTATTGGTAGCAATAGTTGTAAGGCGATCATGCGCTAACTCTGATATTGGTTGCTCGGTTGGATATAAAAAATATGCATACGCCCTTTCCCTACTCCGACCAACTCGGCCTCGAAGTTGATGAAGTTGCGATAAGCCAAAAAGATCTGACCGATCAACAATTAATGTATTTGCATTAGGAATATCTATACCACTTTCAATAATTGTTGTGCAAAGCAGTAAGTCAAACTCTCTATTCCAAAAGGAAAGGATTACATCTTCTAAAATTTTTTCGTTCATTTGACCATGTGCAATTCCGATTCTAATTCCAGGAATTAGGGATTTAATTTTTTCAGAGACTAATTCAATACTCTCTACTCTGTTATGGATATAAAATACTTGTCCATCTCTTAATAACTCCCGATGTATTGCCGCTGCGACCTGTTTATCATCATATGGACCAACATATGTAAGTACAGGATGTCGATCTTCGGGAGGGGTCGTGATGTTAGACATCTCCCTTATCCCTGTAATTGCCATCTCTAGGGTTCTTGGTATTGGAGTAGCAGACATAGAAAGAACATCGACATTAGTTCTGGCTTTTTTTAATTCCTCTTTATGTTCAACTCCAAACCTTTGCTCCTCATCAACTACTAATAATCCCAAATTAAGAAACTCAATATCTTTTGAGAGTAGTCGGTGGGTTCCAATTACTACATCTACTATGCCTGACTTAAGTTGAGAAATAATTTCTTTTGATTCAGCAGCTGTGTTGAATCTAGATAGTGCAGCAAGTTTAATTGGAAATCCTGAATATCTTGCCGAAAATGTTTTGAAATGCTGCTGTACTAAAAGCGTTGTAGGAACCAAGATTGCAACTTGCTTTGCATCTTGTACAGCCTTGAATGCAGCACGAACTGCAATCTCAGTTTTACCATAGCCAACATCACCACAGACAATACGATCCATTGGGTTAGGTTTTTCCATATCTTGTTTAACTTCATCAATTGTTGCCTGCTGATCAATAGTCTCAACAAATGGAAAACTATCTTCTAATTCTTTTTGCCAGGCAGTATCTGGCGAAAAGGCAAAGCCGGGTGAACTCATTCGGGCTGCATATAATCGAATTAGTTCAGCTGCAATTTGTTTTACAGCTTTTCTAGCTTTTCGTTTACTTGTTTGCCAATCTGTGCCACCAATTCTATTTAATGATGGAGATTCTCCTCCTACATACTTAGTAACCTGTTCTAAGGTATCTGTGGGAACAAATATTCGATCTGCTGGTAGCCCACGCTTTGATGGTGCGTACTCAATTACTAAGTATTCGCGCGAAGCCCCGTTACTTGTTCTAGTAATAAGTTCTAGATAACGCCCTACTCCATGTTGCTCATGCACTACATAATCACCTGTATTTAGCTGAAGTGGATCGATTGCTTTTCTTCGCTTTGAAGGCATTCTCGCTAAATCTTTATCGGCACTTTTTTGTCCTGAAATATCTTTATCAGAAATTAGTACTACCTTATATTTCTGACTGATAAATCCGTGCTGTATATCTGATTTAATTAATTGAATAAGATTCTTTTCGGGTTGTTGATCTAAATTAGTATAAATCTGATTAGCTACATCAGCTGAATTTAGTAATTCACTAAATCTTTTTAAGGTTCCACTACCTGATGCTGTAAATATCACTGTAAAGCCCTGCTTTTGCCAATCGCTAATCTCGTTAATGGCTATCTCATACTTACTGCCGTAGCTTTCTATGTTCTCAAAGAAGCTAAGGATAGAATCTTCTGGAGTGCTTGAGTATTGATTTAAGCTTCGTAGATTAATTCCCTTTATAGCTGCACGTTCTTTAACATCAATTAGCTGATAAAAACCGCCCACACCTAATTTGTTGCTTAATTCAATTGGCGCCTGCACCTCTTGCCTTTCAGACCAGCCAATATTTGACCATGCCGCATCAAGAAATTCCTTATTTGTTTCGACAAGATCAATTGACCTACTACTAATTCTAGGTTCATCTACTAGCCAGATCTGACTTGAATTAGGTAAGTAATCTAAAAGCATTTTAAAGTTTTCGACTAAGCCAGCCGCTAATGACTCTATACCCTCAAAATAAATTCCTTCTGCTATTTTATCGGTTAACTCACGTATTTCTGGAAACTCATCACCTAGCGATTTAGCTGTTTGTTTTAAATTATCATCAATTAATAACTCCCGACATGGATAAATTATTAATTCATCCTCTATTTTATTAATCGAGCGTTGATCTGAAATAGAAAAATAACTTAGGTCATCTATTTCATCGCCAAAAAAGTCGATACGAATTGGGTGCTCTTTATCTGCTGGAAATAAATCTAAAATTCCACCTCGGACTGCAAAATCACCTCTTCGTTCAACTAGATCAGATCGAGAGTATCCAAACTTTATAAGTAATTTAACTAAATCCGACATAACAAAATTACTATTACTGCTAATTGTTATTCTTGTAGAGCTTAGATCATTTGAAATTATTGGCTGTAAAAGTGCTCTGACTGAACAAACTACTACTTTAGTTTTACCTTCATTTATTTTATATAGTGCTTTAAATCGGGCGGTCACCGTATCTGGCTTAGGACTTAATCTTTCATGCGGCAAAGTTTCCCAAGCAGGAAAGTTAATTACATTATCGGCACCGATCCAGGATGATATTTCAGATGCAAGCTCTACTGCCTGTCGATTTGAAGTTGTCACTACTAAGAGCGGTGAAGGAGAATTAGCTACTAATAAACTATGCACTGATGATGGTGCGATTAAGTTCTCATTGCTGCGTAAATACTCACCGATGGGTTCAGAAAGTGAATTAAACAGAGTTATCACATTTGACCCCTTCTCGTAAACGCCAGATACCCCCACTTCTAAAATGAAGGGGGGTGATGGTTAATTCTAAGGCCTATTTTCGGCGCTAACTGCCAATTGGTGTGCTTGATAAATAATTACCTGTAATGATTAAGCCATGAGTTCAACTACCGAAAACACCAGTCTGCGTAATGATGTTCGTAAGTTGGCAGATCTGCTTGGCCAGACTTTAGCCCGCCAGGAAGGTGATGAGTTACTCTCATTAGTTGAAGCAGTTCGACTTAGTGTTCGTGAAGGTAAGCAAGATGAGGTACTAAGTAAATTAACTGATTCTCAAACTGTTTCATTGGTTCGAGCTTTTAGTAATTACTTTAATCTAGCAAATGTAGCTGAACAGGTAGATCGAACTAAAGTATTAGCTGAACAACGTGAAACAATTGGATCATGGATTAGTAGAACTATTGATCGCATATTAAAGGTTCAGGAAGCAACTAAGGATTTTGATAAAAAAGAACTACAAGAGTGGCTAGATAATTTCTCAGTGCGACCAGTTTTTACCGCTCACCCAACTGAAGCAGCACGCAGATCTGTTTTAAGTAAGATGACAACTATTGCTCAGTTACTAGAGCAGCCTGATTCTCCAACTAAGAATGAGCGACTAGCAGAAACAATTGATTTGCTTTGGCAAACAGATGAATTAAGACTTGGTCGACCAGAGCCACTAGATGAGGCAGTAAACTCAATTTATTATTTAGATGAGTTACTGCAAGAAACTGTTCCTGAAGTTTTAGCTAGTTTTGCGAATGAGGTTAGACGCCTTGGGGTTGAACTCTCTCCTGATGCAAAACCACTCTCATTTGGTACTTGGATTGGTGGTGATAGGGATGGAAATCCAAATATCACAGCAGATGTAACCAAGTCAGCGATTCTGTTACAAAATTCTCACTTTACTAGGGCAATCAATAGACACTTAGATGAACTGCGCCAGACATTATCGATCTCAACAAAATTAATTGGTGTAACCAAAGAGTTAGAGGCATCGCTAGCTCAAGACTTAGAAAAGCTTCCAGAAATTGAGGCTAGGTATCGCAGAATTAATGTCGAAGAGCCATACCGGTTAAAAGCAACTGCAATTGGGCATAAATTACTACTTACACAAGCCCGTCATGCATCTGGCTTACCTCACTTTTCTGGTCGAGATTATAAAAATACCTCTGAACTCCTACAAGATTTTGAGATTATGCACGCATCCTTACTTGCCAATAATGGTGAATTAATTGCTAACGGTTTACTAAATCGAATTTATAGAACAATAAGTGCCTTTGGATTAACTCATGCCACAATGGATATTAGAGAGCACTCCGGAGTACACCGCAATCTATTCACCCAAATCTATGGTGAATTAAGTAGTAGCCAAATATCTGAAGAGTTAAAATCTCAAGGGAAAAAGGAGATTAAGAATTTAGATGAGGTCGGCAAAAAGTGTTTTGATACTTTTGTAACAGTAAATGAGCTAATTGATCGATTTGGTTCAGAGGTAATTGAAAGTTATATCATCTCAATGACTAAATCAGCAGATGATGTATTGATTGCTGCTCTAATCGCAAAGCATGCCGGCTTACTATCACTTGATGATAAAAAAGCTTTTGCAAAAATTGGATTTGTACCACTGCTGGAGACTGTTGCAGAGCTAAGGGCGGCTGGTGAAATTCTTGATACTTTATTAAGTGATAAAAATTACCGACAGATTGTTTCACTTCGTGGTGAACTGCAAGAGGTAATGCTGGGTTACTCTGATTCAAATAAAGATGCTGGTATTACAACTAGCCAATGGGAGATTCACAAAGCACAACGTAAGTTAAGAGATATTGCAATTAAACATGGTGTTAAGTTGCGCCTATTCCATGGTCGTGGTGGTTCGGTTGGTCGTGGTGGTGGCCCAACCTATGACGCACTCATCGCTCTACCTTGGGGATCAATTGATGGGCACATCAAGATGACAGAGCAAGGTGAAGTAATTTCAGATAAGTACGGCCTACCCGCATTAGCAAAAGAAAATTTAGAGTTAACTCTTGCTGCCGCCCTTGAGGCAACAGTCTTAAATAGAAAGCCTCGACAAGCAGCCGGAGATTTAAATAGTTGGAATGAGTGTATGGATTTAATTAGTGATAGCGCCTTTGCTACATACCGAAAATTAGTTGATAACCCAGATTTGCCGGCATACTTCTATCAATCCACACCAGTTGAGCAATTAGGAAATCTATTTTTAGGTTCCAGGCCATCTCGCAGACCAGATGCCTCAGCAGGTTTAGATTCACTGCGAGCAATCCCATGGGTATTTGGTTGGACCCAATCTCGACAAATTGTTCCTGGTTGGTATGGGGTTGGCTCTGGCTTAAAAGCTGCAAGAGAGGCAGGTAAAACTGAACTGCTTCAAACTTTACTTAAAGAGTGGCACTTCTTTAAAACCTTCATTAGTAATGTGGAAATGACACTTGCAAAAACCGATCTTGAAATTGCAGAAAGATACGTGAAAAGTTTAGTTGATCCATCGCTTCATAAAATTTTTGATCAAATAAAAACAGAGTTCGAATTAACTGTTAAAGAACTTATTCTTATGACTGGTGAAACTGAAATTCTTGGAAATCAGCCAATTTTAGCAAGGACCTTGCAGGTCAGAGATACCTATCTTGCCCCAATTCAATTGCTGCAGGTATCCCTGTTAGCAAGAGTTAGATCCCAGCAGCAGGTCGATCCAGTTTTAACTAGAGCGCTTTTGTTAACTATAAATGGAGTTGCAGCTGGTTTAAGAAATACTGGCTGATCAATCGTTAAAACTGGTTTGCGCCTTATCTAAACCGTTTAATACCAGACTCTCAATCGCATCTGCTCCCCGTTGTATAAAAGTTGCTAAATTTTCTCGCTCCTCTTTTGAAAATGGTTTCAGGACAAAATCTGCTGGATCTTGCTGTCCGATTGGTCTACCAATACCCATTCGAATTCGAAAGTACTCAGATGAATTCAGTGAGGCTGATATCGATTTCAATCCATTATGCCCGTTGTCTCCGCCGCCAAGCTTTAGTCTTAAATTATCAAATGGCAGATCTAATTCATCATGGATGACAATTATTTGATCAGGTAAGATTTTATAAAAATCTGCCAAAGATTTAGTAGGTCCACCCGATTCGTTCATATAGCTGCGAGATTTGGCTAAAACTAATATCTGATCGGCACACTTAACCTCTGAAATATCCATGCCAGATTTATGTTTTGAAAACTTATTTGAATTAGAAATTAAATCAACAACTAATTGACCAACATTATGTCGAGTCTTTTCATACTCAGGTCCTGGATTACCAAGACCAACTACTAGCCAACGATTAGCCATAAGTTAAGGCTAGTCCTTACTTGCTCTTCTTATCCTTCTTATCATCACCTTCAGCAGCAGCAGCTTCACCTTCAGCAGGTGTAGCGGCGGCAGCGGCAGCAGCATCGCCCTCAGCCGGTGCGGCAACAACAGCAACCTCTTCAACCTCAGCTGATCTGACAGATAGATGAACAACAGTCATCTTAGGATCGCTAATTAACTTAACACCCTCAGGCAGAATAACTTCTGATGCATTCTTTGACTCACCAGCCATCATTCCTTCCATGTTAAGCATTAAGAAGGCAGGAATATTTGTTACATCTACTTCAACCTCAATTGAGTTATTAGTATGTTCCAAAATACCGTCTTGGTCATACTTACCTTCAGTGTGAACTGGAACAGAAACAACAACTCGCTCACCGCGGCGAACAATTACTAAATCAATGTGCTCTAGCAAACCAGTTAATGGATCGCGGCTAACAGATTTTGGAAGTGTTAACTCTGTGTGATCATCTAATACAACATCAATCAAAACGTTTGAAGTCTTAAGGGCAACACCAAGTTCTCTTGAAGGAAGTGCAACATGTTGTGGCTTTTCACCGTGACCATAGATAACAGCTGGAATTAATCCATCACGACGAGAACGGCGAGCAGCACCTTTACCAAACTCAGTGCGGCGAGCGCCTTTGATTGAAATCTCAGCCATTGCATCTCTCTCTTCTATTTGGAACTATTTTTGTTGCATACGTTCCCTAGAGAGAGCCGTCGATTACGGATAAACCCTCGCCGGAACGTGGGGCAAGATTAGCGAATCCTTAGGCAAAAGGACAAATCCTAAAAAAACTAGCGCAGGAATTGGCAATTAACTATGGCCGTCAAAGAGGCTAGTTACAGAGCCATCTTCAAAGACCTCTTTAATCGCCCTTGCAAGCAATGGTGCGATTGAAAGTACTGTTAAATTATCAAATCTACTTTCTTCAGGTATCGGTAAGGTATTAGTAACTACTACCTCAGATACTCGAGATTTCTTCAAGCGGTCGACTGCAGGTCCTGATAAAACAGCATGTGTTGCGGCAATAATTACGTCTTTAGCACCAGCCTCAATTAAGGCATCAACTGCTTTTGTGATTGTGCCAGCTGTATCAATCATGTCATCAATAACTACACAGGTCATACCCTTAACATCACCAACAACCTTGCCGGTTACTGATTCATTTGGAATTCTTGGATCACGCATCTTATGAATAAAGGCAATACTGCACCCACCTAGTAAGTCGCTCCATCTTTCTGCCACCCTTACTCGACCTGAGTCTGGTGAGACAATTACTAAATTTTTTCGGTCAACCTTGCCGCCAACATAATTTGTAAGAAGTGGTAGAGCAAATAGGTGATCTACTGGACCATCAAAAAATCCTTGAATTTGAGATGTATGTAAATCAACACACATTAATCGATCGGCACCAGCAGTCTTAAAAAGATCTGCCATTAATCTTGCTGAGATCGGTTCACGTCCGCGATGTTTTTTATCTTGACGGGCATATCCATAGAAAGGTGCTACTACTGTTATTCGTTTTGCTGATGCCCGCTTTAACGCATCAACCATAATTAATTGCTCCATGATTTGTTTATTTACTGGAGCGCTATGGCTTTGAATTACAAAGGCATCACTGCCTCGAACGCTTTCTTCAAATCTGACAAATATTTCACCATTTGCAAAGTCATATGCAGATGTTGGTGTAATTGGAATACCAAGTTCAGATGCAACTTCATCTGCTAGCTCTGGATAGCCTCTTCCGGTAAATAACCGCAAACGTTTTTCGGAGGATAAGCGCAATTCGTTCAGTTTAGCTTCCCCCTCACTGTGGTGAACCTAGGTTAACTCTACTAGTAATTCCTTACTCTTTTGCACCAGCTTTTTTAGCAGCCGCAGCAGATTTACTATCTTTTCGCTTTTTTAGAACCCAACCTAAGATATTTACTTGTCGAGCACGGCCAATTCCCATCGCCCCTGCTGGGACATCTTCATTTATAACCGAGCCAGCAGCGGTATAGGCACCATCGCCGACCGTTACCGGTGCTACCAGCATGGTGTCACTGCCAATTCGAACCTGATCACCAATTTTGGTTTGATGTTTGTTTTCACCATCATAATTCACAAATACAGTAGCGGCGCCAATATTGCTCTCTTGACCAATCTGCGCATCTCCTACATATGACAGGTGGGCAACCTTTGAACCTTTACCAATTGTTGAATTCTTTATCTCAACAAAGGCGCCAACCTTGCTCTCATTATCTAGCAATGTTCCTTTGCGTAGATAAGTATATGGACCAACCTTTGCGCCTTTTCCAATTTTAGATTTTGTTGCAAAGCTTTCAATAACATTTGCCTCTTCTGCTACTTCACAATCTACCAAGGTAGTGCGAGGTCCGATTATGGCTGCTGATTTGATTATTGATTTTCCACTAATTGCACTTGAAGGATAGATAACTACATCTGGTTCAATTATAACTTCAGCATCAATCCAAGTAGTTGTTGGATCGATAATAGTGACACCATTTAACATGTGCTGGTTATTAATTCGATCTCGCATAATAGCTGCACACTCAGCTAACTGCGTGCGATCATTAATTCCTAGGGTTTCGGTGTAATCATTAGAAAGAATTGCAAAAGCATTTGCACCACTCTTATTAATTAGTTCAATTGTGTCGGTTAGATATAGTTCTTTTTGGGCATTATCACTTTGTAAATCATTTATCACCTGGCGAAGGGTTTTTAAATCAAATAAATAGACCCCGGTGTTGATCTCATCAATTTCTTTTTGGGAATCGGTCGTATCTTTTTCCTCAATAATTTTAGAAATTAAACCATTATCTGCCCGAATAATGCGACCATACCCAGTTGGATCTGGAAGTAGTGCGGTTAAGACCGAAGCTTGATTTTTATCGTTATGGTGGGCATCTAAAAATTCCTGCAAAGTCTGTGTAGTTAAAAGTGGAGTATCTCCAGCCAGAATTAATACTGTGCCATCACCGCTATGTTCTGCTAAAGCAATTTGGGTTGCACCCCCGGTGCCATTACGCTTTTTTTGTTCAACAGTTTTAATTTTTGAAGAGATCGTAGATAAATGCTCAACGACAGCATCTTTATCGGCGCCAACAACTACTGTTGTATTTTTTGCTGAAATCGGCGCAACAGCTGCTAGAACATTCTCAATTATGCTTCGACCGGCAATTTCATGAAGGACTTTTGCCTTACTTGATTTCATTCTGGTGCCATCACCTGCTGCGAGGACAATGACAAGATCTAACTTACTCATCACTAGCCCCTTTCTTTTGGTGGCTCCGCCACCAGGTATCGATCCTGGACCCTGAGCTTCAAAGGCTCATGTGCTAGCCACTACACAATGGCGGAACCTGAATTATCCCTTATAACTGGATAAATTAAAAACTTTCAATTATTCGTGCGCCAGGTACTGGTCCAGTTGCTCTTACAACTGATGAAACAACCCCACTAGCACTTAATGCAACAGTTAAATCCATCGCGTGCTCATCACTTGATACCAAGAAAGCAACAGTAGGTCCTGAACCAGAGACAATGCCGCCAAGTGCTCCATAATCAACTCCTACATCTAAAACTAATCTAAGCGCTGGTCTTAATGAACAAGCCGCTGATTGCAAATCATTACTTAGAGATTTACCTAATGCTTTAGCATCACCTGCTCGAAGTGCTTGCATTAATGGCTCACTAACTTGTGGAGTAGTAATTGATAAGCCTTCACGTAATCGATCACACTCTTGATAAACCGATGGTGTTGCCAATCCTTGACCAGATAATGCAAGTACCCAAAAATAATTTCCTTTAGCAAGTGCTGGAGTTATTTGATCTCCTCTGCCTGATCCAATTGCTACCCCACCGCAAATTGAAAATGGTACATCGCTACCAATTTTGCTACCAACAGATTCCATTTCATCTCGAGAAAGTCCTAATTCAAATAATGAATCTAACCCAACTATTACACCAGCAGCATCTGCACTTCCGCCCGCCATGCCACCAGCAACTGGAATCTCTTTTTTCAACTTAATTACTAAATCTGTTGGTAGGTCATAAGTTTTAATCATTAGATCAGCTGCGCGAATAGCTAAGTTACTGCTATCTGCCGGCACACCGCTAGAAGTTTGACCTGAAATATCAATTGTTAAACCATTTCCAACTGGGGCAGTTGCCACACTTACATCATCAAAAAGTGAGATTGCTTGAAATACTGTTATCACTTCATGGTAGCCATCACTACCAAGTGGGCCGACAGATAGTTGCAGATTTACCTTTGCTGGCACTCTGGCAACAACACCTCTAGATCTCATGATGCCAAAGCGTATTGCTTTAACAACTTACTTGGTGGAATTGCCGTTAACTAATTGCATACCAATCTGAAGAAACTCTTCTACGGTTAAAACCTCTCCTCGAACAGTTGGGTCAATCCCAGCAGAGATTAGAGTTTGCTCTGCATTAGATCCCAATAGCTGCGAAAGGGCACTCCTTAGCATTTTCCGTCGCTTTGCAAATGCCTGATCGATAACTAAGAAGGTTGCCTCTTTTTCGGTTTGACTACCAAGTGGTTTGTGTCGATCAAAGCGAACAAGGGATGAATCAACATTAGGCACTGGCCAAAAGACTGATCTACTAACTGTTCCGGCTAATTTAAGAGTTGCCCACCAATTAGCCTTGACCGTTGGTGATCCATAATCTTTGTTATTTGCTGAGGCCGCTAGTCGATCTGCAACCTCGCTTTGCACCATCACAACCCCTCTAGTAATTGATGGGAAATTTTCTAACACATTTAACAAAACTGGTACTGAAACGTTATAAGGAAGATTTGCAACTAATACTGTTGGCTCAATTGGTAGCTCAGTAACCACCATAGCGTCCTGATTTATAACGATTAAATTATCACTATTAAACCCACGATCTTTAGTTGTTATTGGCAACTGATTGGCTAGTCGGTCATCAATTTCAATTGCGATTACCTGTTTAGCTTCATCTAAAAGCGCTAATGTTAAAGATCCTAAACCTGGCCCAATTTCTAAAGCAACATCAGATGAGTTAACTTCGGCTAACTTAACTATTTTTCGACAAGTATTAGCATCTACTACAAAATTTTGCCCTAATTTTTTTGTCGGTTTCAGATTAAGTGCTTGGGCTAAAGATCTAATCTCAACTGCACCTAATAGATTTGTCATTTAAAACTTTCCAAAGATCCGCTCGGAGTTTTCAGAGATTGCAGCAGCTAAATAATCAGCTGATATACCTCTAACATCTGCAATAACTCTTAAAGTGTTTGGAATTTGTGCTGGGGTATTTAAAGCACCGCGATTTGGCATCGGGCAAAGAAATGGTGAATCTGTCTCAACCAGCATTAACTCAATTGGTATAAATTCTGCTGCTTGTCTTAATTCTGGTGCGTTTTTAAATGTAACTGTGCCAGCAAAGGAGAGAAAATACCCATTTGATACACACTCTTTAGCCATATCAAGATCTCCTGAAAAGCAGTGGAAGATAGTTTTTTCTGGTGCTTGTTCTTCCATTAATAAATCAAGTACTGCTCTATGTGCATCCCGATCATGAATTACTAAAGCTTTGTTATTCTCTTTGGCAATCTTTATATGACGGCGAAATGAGTACTTTTGTTTCTCTTGTAGCTCTGGAGGAGTTCTAAAAAAATCTAATCCGGTTTCACCAATTGCTCGAACTCGAGGATTCTTAGCTAACTCTTGAATTATTTGTAAATCTTTCTCTAAATCATCAACAACAGGTGCTTCATTTGGATGAAGTGCTACCGCAGCCAAAACTCTTCCTACAAAAGCTTCAGCACACTTGACCGACCAAATAGATTGCTCTGCTGAATATCCAACCTGAACAACTCGATCTATTCCAACGCTAGCAGCTTCATCTAAAGTTTCTTTTATAAGTGGTGAATCTGGCTCGCTATTGTGAATTAACTCGAGGTGGGCATGTGAATCAACAGTTTTACTATTAAGTGGAGTTGGAAGTGGACCAGGCTTTCTATCTAGATCGCGATTATGACGATCTGCCATAAATTATTTAGCCTCTTCTAATCTTGGAAATAGAACCTCAGTTTTAGTAACTGTGCTTCCGGCAGGTAGTTGTCCCCAGTTTGCAACTTCAGAAATTTTTTGAGACTTAATATCCCCAATTGACTTATCTGCACCAAGACTGCGCCAAAGTTTTTCAGTTACCTCTGGCATTACTGGATGCAATAAAACAGCAAGAGCTCGAAGTGATTCAGCAGTGTTATATAAAATCTCCGCTAGCTCAGCATTATTTGCTGAATCTTTAGCAACTACCCAAGGCTGTTTTTCGGTGACATAGCCATTTACTCGCTTACAAAAATCCATGATTGCATTTATTCCACCTTGAAAATCAAGTGCACAAATTCTTTCATCAGCAATCTTTACGGTTTCGGAAAGTAGCTGTGCTAAGCCTTTATCTGTAGCAACTGCTGGCACTTTGTTATCACAATACTTTTCAACCATAGCGATTAATCTAGATGCTAAATTTCCAAAGTCATTAGCTAGTTCACTGGTGTATCTAGCAGCCATATCCTCCCAAGAAAATGACCCGTCGGTTCCAAATGGAATTGCTCTTAAAAAGTAATATCGAAATGCATCTACACCAAAATCTTTAGTGATATCACTTGGTGCTATACCGGTTAACTTACTTTTAGACATTTTCTCGCCACCAACAAGTAGCCAGCCATGAGCGAAAACTTTCTTTGGAACTGGAACTCCTGCTGCCATTAACATTGCTGGCCAGATAACCGCATGAAAACGTAAAATATCTTTTCCAACTAAGTGCACATCGGCTGGCCAAGTCTTTTTAAACTTTTCTCCACCTTCAGATGCAGGATCATCTCCAAGTCCAACTGCAGTTGCATAATTTAATAATGCATCAAACCAAACATAAATTACTTGTTTTGTATCCCAGGGAACTGGTATTCCCCAATCAAATGTCGATCTAGAAATAGATAAGTCACGAACTTCACCTTCAAGGAATGAAATAACTTCATTTCTAGCACTTGCGGGCTCACAAGCACTTGGGTTATTTTTGTAATGGTCTAACAGTGGCTGACGAAAAGCTGAAAGTTTAAAGAACCAATTATCTTCACTAAGCATCTCTACTGGCTTGGAATGTATCTTGCACTTACCTTCGATTAAATCACCAGGTAGTTTAAATTCTTCACATCCAATGCAGTATGGGCCTTCAAATTTTCCTGCATAGATATGGCCAGCATCCTTAAGTCCTTGTAAAAATTTTTGCACACGCTGTGTATGTCGTTTTTCAGTTGTTCTAATAAAGTCATCATTTGCAATATTTAAATCTTTCCAAACAGGCTTCCATGCAGCTTCTACTAAATTGTCACACCAATCCTGTGGAGCAGTGTTATTACTTTCTGCAGTGTTTAAGACTTTTTGCCCATGCTCATCTGTTCCAGTAAGAAACCAAACTGATTCACCACGTTGTCTATGCCAACGGGTTAAAACATCACCTGCCACAGTTGTATAGGCATGGCCAATATGAGGCGCATCATTTACATAGTAAATAGGTGTAGTTAGATAAAAAGATTTATCAGCCATGATCAGATCTTATCGCCACTCTTATGGGCCACCATTGCATCAAAAACCACCCGTTTAGATACTTTATTTGCCTTTGCAACCTGAGCAATTGCTTCTTTACGGCTCTCGCCAGCCTCTTCTTGCTTAATAACTAACTTAACTAAATCCTCAACTGAAAATTGTCTAGTTCCAGGATTAAACCCTTCAACTACAACAGTAATCTCACCAAGAATATCTTTTGACTTTGCCCAATCAATTAATTCAGAAATACTACCGCGCACAACTTCTTCATAATGTTTACTCATCTCACGACAGACTGCAGCATCACGATCTGAGCCAAATGCGGTTTGAGCATCTTCTAGGGATTCAGTAATTCTGTGTGGTGCTTCAAAGAAAATAATAGTTCGCTCTTCAGTTGCTAAATCTTTAAACCAATTACTTCTGGCGCCTTTTGTTCTAGGTGGAAATCCTTCAAAACAGAAACGATCAGTTGGTAAGCCAGATAGCAAGAGCGCAGTTGTAACAGCACTTGGACCCGGTAGTACCTTAACTTGAACATTGGAAGTTAAAGCTGCTCTAATCAATCTGTAACCTGGATCTGAAATACCAGGTGCCCCAGCATCTGTTACAACTAGAACATCTTTGTTTGAATTAAGTAATAAGGTTAGTTCGTCAATTCTTTCACTTTCATTACCCTCAAAAAAAGAAATTACTTTTGCATTATGCCTAATGTTTAACTCTTGGCAGAGCCTGGAAAATTTTCGTGAATCTTCTGCTGCAATAATTTTTGCCTCTGTGATTGCCTGTATCAGGTGGGCAGATGCATCGCGCACATCCCCGATAGGTAGGCAGGCCAAAATTAACATCTGATAATTCTCTCAGGTTATTTTCGAAGTTGCTTTCAGTAGGTCCTAGGCTGTTCCCATGAGTATGGATCGACTCCTTCGCGCATGGCCGATTGCTGCAATACTGACTTTTGCTCTATCGATAAGGCTCTGGCGGCTTAGTTTGCCTACTGGATATATTTTTGATGAAGTTTATTACGCTAAAAATGCTAACTCACTGCTTTCATCAGCTGTTGAGTTAGATGCACAAGGCCAAGCAGAATTTGTAGTTCATCCTCCTTTTGGTAAGTGGCTAATTGCAATTGGAATTAGGTTTTTTGGTAACGAAGAATTTGGGTGGCGATTTGCTTCTGCAATTTTTGGAACACTTTCAATTCTATTAATTTATTTAATAGTTAAGAAACTTTTTAACTCCGAGTTTTTAAGTATTACTGCAGCACTACTTATGGCTTTTGATGGATTAAATCTTGTGATGTCAAGAGTTGCTTTATTAGACATTTTTCTTATGTTTTTTATTTTACTCTCTATTTACTTCTTAATTACAAATAATCTCTGGTTGAGTGGATCTGCAATTGGTTTAGCCATATCAATTAAGTGGAGCGCAGCTTTCTTGATTCCTCTAGTCATACTATTTGTAGTTATTTATAACAAAGTTACTTTTAGAAACTTATATAAAGTAGTAAGTCAGTTCACGCTATTGCCAATTTCAATATATTTTGCCTCATGGAGCGGCTGGATATTTAGCAGCCAGGGTTGGGCCAGGCAATCTGAATCTAATGTCTTTGCCTCACTTTGGAACTACCACTTACAAATTTTAGATTTTCACCAAGGCCTAGATGATAAACATGCCTACCAGGCAAATCCATGGAGCTGGTTGGTTCTTGGAAGACCAACCTCATTTTATTATGAAAGCCCTAGTGATTGTGGTGCAGAAAAGTGTGCACAGGAAATCTTGGCTATTGGGACACCGTTACTTTGGTGGATAAGTATTTTTGCAGTTGCGATTACTTTTGGATTTTTAGTGACCAAATTAGAACGGGCAGCAGCAATAATTTTACTTGGATTTGCAGGCACTTATCTGCCTTGGTTCTTTATCCAAAGCAGAACAACATTCTATTTTTATTCAATTAGTATTCTTCCGTTTTTAATACTTGCACTTATTTATTGCTTTAATCAGCTATTAAATATTGCGAATTACAAGAAATATATTATTTCCTTTGTCATATTAGTGGCTATAAACTTCATCTACTTTTTACCAATTTATCTAGGAATTAGTATTCCTTATTCGCAATGGCTATCTAGAATGTGGTTTGAAAGCTGGATCTAACTACTCGTTTACTGCTCTATCCTCTTCAATTATTTCAGGCATTAGAGACTGATCAAACAAATCATCATCGCGACCGGATAACGCCCTAACTCTTTCTTGCTCTGCACTCCACTGGCCTGTAGTTGTTAGATCAATAATTCGTTTACTTGGTATTGCTTTTGGTGCAGTCGTATAAACCGGCTTAGGTACTTTAGTTGGCTGCCAACCTTTACGATCTTTTGGCACAACTATTACGCCAGTTATCTCTGGTCGCTCCGAGAACGGCACCCAATGCTCTGTTGATACTTTTTCTTTCTTTATTTCCGTATTATCTATAGAAGGTATTTTAGTATTTGTTATCTTTTCAAGTGCTGCCAATCTTCTAGCTCGTAATTGTGATGCAACAACTTGTTTTCGAACATTTATAACATAGATAAGTATTGCTGTCAGCGGGATCATTGTTGTGCTAAATGCTAATAATCCTAGTGCTGCAAAAATATTTGATAAAAAGTAAATAGAAAATAGTGAACTAAAAATTAATCTTCGCCGAAGAAATATCTTATTCTTCTCTTCAATTTTAACTTCATGCTTAATATTTTTATTATTTTCAGCAACTACCTGCATTGCATTTTTGTATCGTTCAATTGCTTTTCCTGAGGTATCTTCATGTCTACTTATCCATTGCGGCAAGAAATAGGCAGCCCACATGCCAATAATGACTAGGTAGATAAATCCTGAACCCATAAAGGACAACAATAAATGTCAGGTTGAGGATTTTATGGCAATTAGGTGGGTATGTCCTATTTATATTTATTTAACTTCTGGGTTCTCTCTAACAAAAGTTATGTGATCTCGCCAGTCACCTGCAATATGGAGATACTTATTACGAGAGCCCTCTAATAAATATCCAGCTTTTAATGCAACCTTTTTGGATGGTTCATTCTCAGGTCGTAAATTAATCTCAATACGGTGAAGCTTTAGTTGTTCAAACCCAAATTTAGTAAGTAACTTAACGGCTCTGGTTGTATACCCTCTATTTGAATATCTCTGATCAATCCAATAACCAATATGCGCGCCTCGCATAGCGCCAAAAATGATTCCACCTAATGTGATCTGACCTATTAGTTTTAAGTTTTTATCCTCTTTTAACCAAATCCCTAAAGAAACTGATCGCATAGCTCTCATTTCCTTGTTTAGTTGCATAACCATTCCATAATAAGAAGGGAGTGGAGATTTACGGTCTATTAATGGCCTAGTTGCCTCCCAAGGTGATAACCACTCTTGGTTTATTGCTCTAACTTCATCCCACTTACTCTTATCTCTAAATTTTATTGGCTTTAGCAATAACTCGTGGTCAATTAAAGTTTTCAAATTTTCCTAATCAATCATAATAATATTTACTAAATCACCAGAACTTACTTTTTTATCCTTTTCTCCTAAAGTTATTAAGCAATCTGCTAGCGAAAGTGTTGCAATAGATCCCTGATTTTCTAGAGGTTCAACACTGCCATCATCTTTTAATCTACCTCGAATATAGTTGGCTTTATCTGCTTCAATATTTACTGATTTACTTAGCTTAGCTTTTTTACTTGGTCTTTTTATCTCATTATTTGCGAGCATTTTTAATATCATTGGGCGAATAAAAATTTCAGCAGATAGATAATTACCAATATGATCACCGGGTAAAGTAACTATCGGAGTCTTATCTGGGCCAATAGTTCCATAACTATGTTTACCGCTCTCGGCTAAATTAGGAATTACAGTAGTTATATCCCCTAGTTGTGATAAAACTGAATTTATCAATTCAAAGGATTCATCTTGGGATTCACCACTTATTACAATCAAATCAGCCCGTACTAATTGATCTTCAATAATTAATTTAAGCTCTTCGCTTGTTTCAGGAATTGTATGAACTCGAAATGCGTGAGCACCAGCCTCGCGAACAAAGGTAGTTAAAAACCAAGAGTTACTTTCAAATTCATCATCTTCATCTGCCAACTTACTTCCGGGCTCTACTAAATCATCACCTGCACTAATTATTACAACTCGTGGATGTGGTCGAGCAGGTAGGCGATCTAACCCAAGGGAGGCAGCTAGGGCAATCTGAGTTGAATTAATTTTGGCACCGCTTTTAATAACTACCTTCTCATCAAGTAGTAGATCACTGGCCATAGTTGCCCCGTGTGCATCCAAAAGTGGTAGATCTAATGGTGCAAGTGGTGCGGCTAGTTCGAGTAAGCGTTCATACATCTGCGCAACAGGCACGGTCTGATCCATACCTAAACCCTACTTTGCCATGAGTATAAATTAAGGTAAGGGCCATGGTGATTAGAGAAAATAAATCGCAACTGCGCAATAGGTTTCGTAAAGAGCGTGTAGATAGATTTACTGAAGATAGTTGGATTCATATCATTTCAGCTAATGAAATTCAGGGCGCAAAAAATATTGCCACTTACCTCTCATATGGGTATGAACCTAAGACTGGTGATATAAATACTGCGCTGCTTGAATTAGGTAAAAACCTTTACCTGCCCAGATTGAAAGAAAATAGCGATATTGAATGGGTAATTTGGGATGGTTCACAAGAATCTTTAAGAATGAATGGAAAAATACAAGAGCCGACTGGTGCTGCAGAAGAAAATACCAACTTTGAAGTAATCATTGTTCCTGCCCTTCATATTGATAGGCAGGGAAACCGATTAGGCCAAGGCGGTGGATCTTATGATCGAGTCTTGGAAAAAAGTAAGGCCTGGAAGATCGCATTACTGCACCACGGTGAAATTACTAATGAACCGCTACCACTTGAACCGCACGATCAAAAGGTTAGCGCTGCAGCTACCCCTGAAATTATTGTTCGGTTTTAAATACTTAAATTATCTAAGTTTCTAGCCATAACAATTCTTTGAATTTGATTTGTACCTTCATAAATCTGAGTTAATTTAGCATCCCGCATCATTCTTTCAACTGGGTAATCGCTCACATACCCATATCCGCCCAGAATTTGAACTGCGTCGGTTGTTACTTTCATAGCAACATCAGTTGCAAAACATTTACTAGCAGCAGAGAAAAAGGTTAAATCACTCTCGCCTCTTTCGCTTTTTACCGCAGCAGCGTATGTTAATTGGCGAGCTGCTTCAATTTGCATAGCCATATCAGCAAGCATGAATTGAATTGCTTGAAAATCAAATATTGGCTTTCCAAATTGTTGGCGTTCATGTGAGTACTTTTTAGCAACATCAAATGCACCTTGAGCAATTCCTAGGGCTTGAGCTGCAATGGTAATTCGGGTGTGATCTAAAGTTCTCATTGCAAGTGAGAATCCAGTACCGACCTCACCAAGTCTGCGATCGTCACTAATTTTTACATTATCAAAATAAACTTCTCTAGTTGGTGAACCTCTAAAGCCCATCTTCTTCTCATGAGCTCCAAATGAAACTCCAACATCGGATTTTTCAACGATAAATGCAGAAATACCTTTTGCGCCCTTACTTGGATCAGTACTAGCTAAGACGGTGTAAAACTCAGATACCCCGGCATTTGAAATCCACTTTTTACTTCCAGATAAAATCCAATCATTTCCCTCTTTTACCGCTTTTGTCTTCATCGCTGCAGCATCTGAACCAGCCTCTGATTCAGATAAACAATATGAAAATCCCTTACCTGATGCTAATTGAGTTAAATACTTCTTTTTCTGTTCATTATTTCCAGCAATCATTAATGGCACTGAACCTAATTTGTTTACTGCAGGAATTAATGATGATGAACCACAAACTCTAGCTACCTCTTCAATAATTATTACTGCCGCCAACGCATCTGCACCTTGTCCACCAAATTCTGTTGGAACATGAGCTGCTGCTAAACCAGCAGATTGCAAAGCATCAGCTGCTTCTTGCGGGTAACGTGATTTCTCATCAACATCTTGAGCATGAGGTGCAATTTTCTTTGCCGAAAGTGCGGCAACGCTTTCTCTTAGATCCTGATACTCCTGACCAAATAATGCAGGCATATCTGAGTTAGTCGACATGGGATAATTCTATTCTCTTAAGTCTTTTTTATTTAACTCAGACAAATACCTGTTGTATTGAGCCAGTTCATCATCTTCACCCATAGCCGCAGCGCGATCAGAGGCTCGATCTATCCGATTAGCCTCCTTTTTATCTGCTCGACTCCACTGAATAAATGTGGCTAGTAACGCAAGGAGAATAGGTATCTCACCCATTGCCCAGCCAATTGATCCACCTAATTTTTGATCAGCCAATAAATCAGTTGCCCAAGGTCGCTCAAGCTGGGCAAAGTAGCCACCATCAATCAAAGTTGAAGCAGACATGATCGAAATTGAAAAGAATGCATGAATACTCATTGCTGCAAAAATAATTATTATCTTGACTAAATGAGGAACTTTTTGTGGCATTGGGTCAATTCCAATAAGAATCTGGAAAAACAATATTCCAGCAAGTAGGAAATGTATTGACATAACAAAGTGACCAGTATGGCCTTGCATTAAGTTGCCAAAAAGTGGCGTGAAGTAAAGTGCAAATAACGAACCATCAAATATTGCTAGTGCAACTATTGGGTTTGTATAAAATCTACCAAGTTTTGAATGCAGTAATGCGATAAATGAGCCTCTAACTCCTCGCTCTTGAGTATCTCGGCCAATTGGTAGCGTCCTAAGCGCTAAAGTAATTGGTGCCCCTAAAACTATTCCGATAGGTGCAATCATTCCAATTACCATATGCGCGGACATATGTGCTGAGAATGAAAAGTGTGAGTACAAACCTAAACCACCGCTAGTTGCAAAATCGACAGCGCTAATTCCAGCTGCAAATGCAAGTGTCCTACCAATTGGCCACTTAACGCCACGTCTACTTAAAATAATTACACCCTTTATATACAAGGCAACTACAAAAATTAACAATCCAAGCATTAGCCCATCGATCTCGTAAGAGAATAAGATTCTAGAAAGCGTTGGCTCTGGTGGCAGTTCGATTCCAGTTACTAATAATCCAGGTGTTAAAACTATTTCTCTTTCAGGTGGTGAAATTGTTGAAAGCCAACTTCCAACAAAAATTGTTCCAAACATAATGGCTATTTCTGCTGTGATTAATCTAAAAACAGATGGTAGATCTGAAGCAATGATCCATCGCCTATGAATTGCACCAAACCCAATAAGAATTACCGTTAGAAAAATCTTTAAAATGGTGACTGCGCCATACTTGCTCTGCCAAGCTGAAAAACTATCTAATCTTGTAAATGCAGTTGCAGCACCACTTAGTGCAACAGCAATTGCACTCCAGAGTGCAATCTCACTGAATCTTGGTAGTGCAATGATCTTCTGTTCTTTACTTAATTGGGTTAGCCCGAAAAGGCCTCCTACCCAAAAACTAATTGCAATTACATGAATAACTAGTGCTCCAATTGCAAGACCATGATTTCCTGATGCACTGCCATGGCTTTGGAAAACTGGAGAGATTAATGATCCAAGTGCAATCAATATCGCTAGGTATGAAATGATAATTTTTCGTAGTGGAAGTACTAAAAGAAGTAAAATTCCAGCGAATTGGATTAGATAGCTTTTCCCAATTGATGTTTGAGTTAAATACGATCTGACAACTGTTAAATCAAAGGAAGTAAATAAGGGTTGTTCTAGTAGATAAGCTATTTGAATTAATATAAAAAGTACGAGAGAGACAAACCAAAAAATAAGAAATAATTTAATTTTTTTAATTAATCCTAAGTTACTTACTGCCCCCTTTATATCTTTATCTAAAAAAGCAATAGCTATCAGTAAACCTATACTTAGAACTCCAAGTAATTGAACTAAGCCTTTTGATAAGGGCGCAAGTACTTCTATCATTTAGAAATTTACTTTAAAAATTTCTTACTTGTGCTTGGATTTTTTCTTTGTACTTTAGGTTTGCTTGGTGTGTTAAAAGTTTGTTTTGCATACCTGGATAAAAAGACTAGAACTATGAAAGCAAATATCAATAAACCAACTACAAATAAATCTGTAAGGCGGTTGGGATTATTTGTTGAAAGTGGATCTTCGCTAACAGTTGGCTCTGGTGTTGCCATAGTTACTTCACCCGGTGAGTTATAGATAAATGTAAATGTTCCAGAGGCTGATTCTTCATCTATCACCATTAATGAATATGAGACGGTATAAGTTCCAGATGTCTCTAATGGTTTTAGCCCTACTAATAAAACTGAACCTTGTACTTGAACTGAACCATCATCTACTCGAACGCCACTTGGATTGGTAACCTCTATTGAGTTGGCACCTTCTACTAAATCAGAATTAGCTTTTATTGAAACTGCGCTAGGTGAGATACTTAAAATCGATCCGGCAGTTGGGGATGTAGAAACAATTGAAGTCGCTGCAGCAATATTTGTTCCAAGAAATATGAACATAGACAAGCTAATTACCTGAACTAAGCGCTTCATAGGTCTAATAACCTTTCTGGTTAGCCCTTATCTTCCCACTTGCTTAAGATTATCCCCTATGCCTACCTATGAATACCTGTGTAATAAATGTGAACACGCATTTGAGGTGGTTCAATCATTTACCGATCCAGCCATTGAGCAATGCCCTAAATGCCAAGGAGGCGTTCGTAAGGTTTATAACAATGTTGGAGTCGTTTTTAAGGGTAGTGGATTTTATAAAACTGATTCAAGATCTTCCACGCCTAGTAAAACTGAGAGTAAGCCAGAAGCCAAAACTGAAACTAAATCTGAGAATAAAACAAATAAACCTGACTAAAAGTGGTGCGGAGGCTTTTCAGCTGTAATTTCTGCATCCCGATTCACATCTATTTCTAGATCGATTTCATCACTGGTTATTTTAGGTAAGAGGTGACTAACTTCACCGGTATTCTTCTTAACTGGAGTACTGTTATTTTGAGAATCTTGTTGATCATTCATTAGAATATAATTCTACTCTAAATCCGAATTAATTAGTAATTAAGGAACAAATGTTTGAAAAATTAGGTACATTGATTGTAAATCGAAAGAAATTTATTTTTTCATTATTTATTGCCTTGATATTGGCAGCTGGTGCAATTGGCTCATCTGTATTCGGAAAATTAGATAGCGGTGGGTACTCAGACCCAAAGAGTGATTCAGCAAAAGTATTTGAATACTTAACTGATGTGTTTAAAGTTAAAGACCCAGCAGTAGTTTTAGTTGTTGAGACAAAAGATGGTGTTATCTCACCTACCTCCTCAGCATCAGCTATAAAACTTGAGGGGCAAATAAAGACCGAACCTGGCGTTGAGTCCACACTTTCATTTTGGAGCTCAGGTGGAGCCCCATCATTAAAAAGTAGTGATGGAAATTCTGCATTTCTTTTTATCTATAGCGACAGTATTGAATGGGATGGTGTTCAGGACTTAGGTAAAAGAATGCAAGCAAAATATGAAGGTAACTATGAGAGCTTAAAAGTTTACGCAAGCGGTACTGGTGTTTTTGCCCATGCGATAAATACTAAAATTGCAGATGATCTGAAGATATCTGAAATCATCTCAATACCACTTACTTTCATATTCTTAATTTTCGTTTTTGGCAGTCTAGTTGCAAGTGCTATGCCATTACTTGTAGGAGTCTCAGCAATTTTAGGTTCACTATTAATTATGTACTTACTTACTTTATTTACTGGCGTGAGTATTTTTGCATTAAACCTAATCACTGGCTTAGGACTGGGACTTGGTATTGATTATTCACTTCTGATAGTTAACCGCTTTAGGGAAGAGCTACACGCTGGTAAATCAGTTGATGAGGCGATTCGTAAAACGGTAAGTACTGCTGGTAAAACTGTTTTTTATTCTGGTCTAACAATTGTTATTACATTGGCCTCGCTAATGCTGTTTCCTTTGATGTTCCTAAAATCATTTGGATATGCAGGTGTAACGGTTGTGATCATGGCAGTACTTGGCTCATTGGTCGCACTTCCAGCACTACTTGCCATACTGGGAACGCGAATTAATAAAGCTGTTGTTAGAAAGGGTGCAATTGCGCCAAAGGAAGATGGAAGATGGGCACAAACTGCAAGATTTGTTATGAGAAGGCCAGTAGCAGTTGTAACACTTTCTTTAATCCTATTAACAATATTAGCTGCGCCTATTAAAGATATTGTCTTTACTCAAGTTGATTCAAGAGTTTTGCCAGCAAGTAACCCGGCTGCTGCTGCATCCAAGATAATTTCAGAACGTTTTCCAGGCCAAGAAGGTAATCCGATTGAAATCGTAATTCCAAAGGGTGCAACGATGGGCACTCAGATAAATCAATACACCGCAGAAATAGCAAAAGTTGATGGTGTAGTGCGAATTGGACAGTCTCAAGTTTTTGGAGATGATGTTCGAGTTATTGCAATTCATTCAATGGGGCCAAGAACGCCAGATGCTGAGCGATTAATCCAAGATATTAGGAAATTACCAGCTCCGCAAGGCACATTAATTGGAGGAGTAGCCGCAGATTATGCTGATACTCAAAACGGAATTGCTCGAACAATGCCATGGGCATTGTTATGGATCACTCTTGGCGTATTGATCCTTTTGTTCGTCTTTACTGGATCAATAATTCTGCCAATAAAAGCGGTAATTCTAAATGTTTTATCCCTGGGAGCAACACTTGGTGTGATCACATGGATATTTGTTGATGGAAATCTAAGGTGGCTTGTTGGAGACTTTACCGTTATAAATGCAGTTGATACTGGATCAATTATTTTAGTTGCAGTTGTAGCATTTGGTTTGTCAATGGATTACGAGCTATTCCTGTTATCGAGAATTAAGGAAGAGCACGATGCTGGTAAATCAAATATTGAATCTGTAGCAATTGGATTACAGCGATCAGCTCGCATAATTACTGCAGCAGCAGGATTGCTGGCAATAGTGTTTGCCTCCTTTGTTCTAAGTGGTGTTACTTCTATAAAAATGTTGGGTTTTGGTGTGGCATTCGCAATTATTCTAGATGCGACCTTAGTACGAGGTTTGTTAGTTCCTGCCCTGATGCGATTATTTGGTGAAAGAAATTGGTGGGCGCCTAAATCAATGAAGAAATTTACAATATCTCATTAAATCAATTAAGATTTGATATGAAGTTAATTGCAACTCTTCAGTGTCAAGATCAGCCGGGAATCGTTAATGCGATGACTTCGGCAATTCTAGATTGCTCTGGCAATATTATAGAGAATCAACAATTTACAGATCCGATTACAAATCTATTTGTTATGAGAACAAAATTTGATACTAATAAGCTAGTTGGAGATGCCAAAGAGATTATCGAAAGTAAAATGAAAAAGTTTAAACCTGAAATTTCAATCAGGGAGAGCACAAAGAAAAAGAAGGCCCTGGTTTTAGTATCAAAAGAGAGCCACTGCTTACGTGATCTTCTATATTTAATGGAGTTAGGTGAATTACCGATTGAAATTCCACTAGTTATTTCAAATCATGAGGAATTAAAACCACTCGTAGAATCTCATGGAATAAGTTTTAAGTTGATTGATAACAAAGATGAGAGATCAATACAAGATGGGATTAAAGAGTTTGATATTGATTTTGTGGTTCTAGCTAGATATATGCAAATACTTTCATCTTCATTGTGTGAGCAGATGGATGGCAGAATTATTAATATCCACCACTCGTTTTTACCTGGATTTAAAGGTGCCAAGCCATATCACCAGGCTTATCAAAAAGGGGTCAAGATCATTGGTGCTACTGCGCATTTTGTTACTAAAGAGTT
>Ga0082207_1000171_pt1 | contig 37433 bp, 26 predicted proteins | sample LakMenEpi10Aug09_FD_71540 | JGI IMG/M metagenome (GOLD analysis project Ga0082207, IMG submission 71540) | reverse complement strand
TGCTGAGGACCATTGCCCAACTCTGCGACCAAGATAGCCATCGTCGATCGTGCCGCTTGCGCATTGGCAGGGGCATCGCTTGGGAGCTTCTCATCGAGCATGGTTAAAACCGCATCGATGGTACTGGGGTCTTCGACGGCTTTCAATGCAAAGGCGATTGCCGATGGATCGTTGCCAAAGCGGAATTTACCGGATCGAAACTCGGGCAGCCACACGCTCGAGAGGTCTCGCATGGTTTGCCAGAGCGCAAAATCCAAGAATCGATCCATCGGCTTGTGAAGAGCAAGACAGGCGGCCTGGGCCGACTCGACGCTCGGAAGCTGCGAGAGCAATCGGATCGCTTCGAGCCTCACGCGGGGATGTTCGTCTTGGACGAGGTTCTTCCCAAGAGCGGTCCATTGACCGATTTGGGAAGGATCGAGCGAGCCGAACTGACTGGTTTTGACCCATCGGATTTGGTTGGCGATTTGATGGGTATAGGCCGCCCTGAGTCGTCCATCCTGGGATTGAAGAAGAGCTTTTTGAAGGGTTAGATCAAAGTTGCCTAAGCCTTCGAGAACCCACGAGAGCTCCAGGTGCTCGAGGCCTCGGCTTGCATCCTTGGCCACTTGCTCTACATGGGCATCGAGGCTGGATTTGGCCGTCGACGAAGCTCGGACTTGCCGCCGAAGTGCTTGCCCTGCAAAGAGCCTTACCAGATCCGCATCATCAGCGAGTCGCTGGAGATTTTTCTCGATTGGATCTTTGGCGGTGATCGGTAGATTTTCGACAGGCTTTTGATCCTTGTGGGTCAATCGCCAGATCCGACCATGGGTGCGATCACGGCGTGGGTCGCGGAAGTCGACTTCGCCATGCTGAATGATCGGGTTGTACCAATCGGCAATGTACAAAGCCCCATCGAGACCTTGTTTAGCATCGATAGGACGGAACGCGACGTGGGGCGTTTTGATCAGCTCGGCTTGTTGCACCGATTCGTAACCCGAGCGGTCTTCGGAGACGTTGAAGCGACACACGCGGTGGGCTCGAAAGTCGTTGGTGACCATCGAACCGCGGATCGATTCGGGCCAGTGGTTGCCAGAGAGTATTTCCAGCCCGCAGTGCTTGGGGCTGCCTGGATTCAGACCGCTTAGAATCCGTTTGGCTCCGACGGCCGTGACAAAAACGCTTCCTTGGAAAGTGTAATTGACCCCTTCGCCATAAGCACCGTCTGTAGCGAACATTTGACCGTAGCGATCAAAGTGGACACCCCAAGGGTTGACGAAACCTCGAACGACGATTTCAAGGCGTTTGGTTTCTGGGTGGAATCGCCAGATACCACCACCGTTGAGCCGCTCGACACCCCAAGGTGTTTCGATATGGGAGTGGATGTAGATCGATTGGTTCATGTAGATCCAGCCGTCGTGCCCCCAACGAAGCGAGTGGAGCAAGTGGTGGGTGTCTTCGGTACCGAATCCGGCCAGGACGACTTTCTTTTCGTCGGCGACAAGATCTCCGTCGGTGTCGCGTAGGTACAGGAGTTGGTCGCTGTTGACGACATAGGCACTTGCGGTATCCCCGTCGTTGGCAGGCAGGACGCCTGTCGGAATCAGGAGTCCGTCGGCAAAGACGATCGTTCGGTCGGTCTTGCCGTCTTTATCGGAGTCTTCGAGGATCAGGATTTTGTCATTCGATGGCTCACCGGGTTTGATTTGCGGATAGGTTTCGCTCGAAGCGATCCAGAGTCGACCGTGGTTATCAAAGTTCATGTGGATCGGCTTGGCCATCGCCGGATCCCCCGCAAAGAGTTCGGCCTTCCAGCCATCGTCGACGACGAAGGTTGATTTTTCGACCTCTGGATCTGGTACAGGGATGTCCTTGAGTTCGCGCTGCGCCAACAGTGGGCAGGAGGCAAACCAAAGCGATTGGATCAGGCACAAAGAGAGCCAACTGGCTTTGGCTAAACGTCGAGCAACAACGGTGAGGATCGTCATGGAACCGATTTCAAAACTGGTAGGTCAAAAAGTGGGAACGTCAGCGGGCGAGAAATGAATCCAGCAGTAGGCATTGTACCCAACCGAAAGATCGATTGAGGTTATAATCGACGTGCTGGAACAATTCGAGGGATAAATTTTCCTCCGGCGATTTCCTGTTGCTAATCGAGTCTCGGTGCGAAATCCATGAGCGAAAACATTTACTGCGGTTTTGATTTGGGTGGGACCAAGATGCTATGCGTCTTGATGGATCACAAAAAAAAGGTGCTGCACCGCGAGCGCAAGAAGACCAAGGGGGCCGATGGGGGGCAGGCGGGAATCGCTCGTGTGATCGACTTGATCCGCGAAACGCTCGTCAATGCCAAGATCGAGCCTGAGAGGGTCAGCAGCATAGGAATTGGGTGTCCGGGCCCGGTCGACATGGAGAAGGGAATCGTTCACTTGGCGGTGAATTTGAAGTGGAAGAATGTGCCGCTCGCCAAGCACATCGAGGAAGCGTTTGGTCGACCGACTTCGATTCTCAACGATGTTGATGCCGGGGTTTATGGCGAGTATCTCTGCGGAGCGGCCAAGGGAGCTTACAGCGTCGCGGGGATCTTTCCGGGTACCGGAATCGGTGGTGGATTTGTCTACGATGGCCAGATTTTGAGAGGCAAGTCCCATACGGGGATGGAGATAGGGCACACCAAGATCACTTCAAGCGAGCACACCAGCGGCACGAAGATGGGAGGTACTCTCGAGAGCGAAGCCAGTCGCTTGGCGATTGCTGCTCAGTGTGCCAAGCTGGCTTATCGCAACGAAGCTCCGGTGTTGTCGAAGCTTGCTGGCACGGACTTGGCAGAGATCCGCAGCAAGGTCTTGAGTGCATCGGTCAAGGGTGGGGACGAGCAAGTCGATCTGGTCGTGCGTCGAGCGGCAAGAACGATTGGTTATGCAGCGGTGAATTTGATACACATGCTAACCCCGGAGGTGATCATCTTAGGGGGTGGATTGGTCGAGGCGCTGAGTCAGTTGTATCTTGAGGAGGTCAAGAAGGTAGTATCGGAGAATGTGCTGGAGTGTTACGAGGACATTTGCAAGATCAAGATCGCAGAGTTAGGGGATGATGCAGGCGCGATTGGAGCGGGACTTTGGGCCGCAGGCCGTTACGGGCATCTAAGCAAAAGCGACAAGGGCGACCCTAAGCTAGACGAAAGCGACAATCTCGCCCACAACGCCCGCAGTCAATAATCGTTTTTTAAAAAGCGGAACGGCACAAGCCCAATACCTTATCCCGCTTGGCCCCCCTTCTCCTCCGGGGCTTTGGCCGGGGGAGTAAGGGGCGGGGGGGATGAGGGGGCTGAGCGCGCGTAGGGCTGTTTTCCTCAACCTCTTTCTAAAACCTAGCCAACAACGCCCTTGGCAGATGCGGCGCAATTGAACCATAACTCTACGCCCGTAATGTTCGAACCGTTTTCGGTCTTACCTCGAATTACAAAAATTGCGAACTATTGGATTGGACCGGTTGAAGCTCACTATCTTCAGTTCAAGATCCTCTTCTTTGTACATGGTTGCGGCACGACGAATCGCATCGAGGATCCACGTCTGATCGTTTCCGAATGCACCTTCGCCGAGAAGAGTTAGGTAAGCAGTTTTTTTACCCGTTTTTTCTGCGTTTAGAAGAGTTACTGCAAGCGTTGCCTCGTATGCTGCTTCTAACACCAATCTTGCAAAGGGTTCCCACTGAGCCGAAGTCAATCCGCTATAAGCTACCGGCAAAGCAGAGCAATACACTTGCGTGGCCAAGTGCTTGGCGCCCTTAAAAGTGACTTGCGTATCCCATTGAACGCCGATTTGTAATTTCTCCCGAATTGCATCAAGCTCTGTTTCGGACATGCTTTGAAGCCTCGTAGTGACTTCCTTAAGTCCGACGGCAGACGGCAGTGCATAACCATTTCGCATCTTCCATAGTCGATTATCGTTATTCCCCAATGCGTTACCCACATCCGCTAAGCAATCGACTTGATTGGTTTCGGACTGCCCAATCTGTCCGTCTAAGCCAACGAAGTAATTGCGATAGATCGTCCCTGCGCCGCAAGCGATTGCGCAAGCGGGCCCTTGCGTCGGATCGCTTTCGTAGATACCAATTCCTTGTTCTGGCGTGACGCTTGGAGAAACCATTTCGAGCAAATTGAATTGAGAGGCGACTTGAAAAACGCAACCCGCGTTTCCAACATCTGCATGGAGAGCCTTGGCATCGCCCACAAGTTCCGAAATAGTCAAATTCCCCGATCGACCACCCATAGGAGCCACTCGTTTGCGGAGCTCGCTCAAAGAAACAATCTCGAGTCGACCGCATTGATAAGTCAGGCCGTTGACCTGTGAGGTGAGTTGGCCTTCCCGCACTTCGATACATTCGCGAACTTCTTCGGGTGACCGTTCGGAAAAGCCAGTGAGCTTGGTAAACCAATCATTCCTTAAAGCTACAGTTCTTGGCTTTATCGTTTTAGATCGCTTCAGTCCCTCGGGCCAATTCAGAACAAATTGTTTTTGCGTATCGTTCTCTGGAGCAGCAAGCCAAGCACGTTCGGTGTCTGCTTTGCGTAACATGGCGAGCACATCAAACACGTTATCCTTAGTGGCATGTCCATGCCTAAGTAGCCAGCAGCAGACCACCGTTCCCGTTCGACCAATGCCACCGTGCAGATTGCACGATGGCCAAGGACTATAGCTGAGGCGATGCGGCTTGGTTCGGGGCAGATCCAGATGCTTTTTCGATCGCAGTTCGAAACTGTTTGTAAGTTCTCGAACCGACATACTTCTCCTGGATGACCCCTTGGGGATCGATAATAAACGTCGTTGGAATAGCTCGGATCCTATCGAAAGGTGCTGGAAAACCAGAACCGGATACTATGTGAAAGGTGATTCCATTTGAATCTACGAATTCCTTCAATTTGTCTTCTGGCTCGTTACTGATTCCGATGAAAACCGTGTTTTGATCCGCAAGATCCACGGAGAGCTTCTGAAGGTCTGGCATCTCTTTGACGCATGGTGGACACCAGGTTGCCCAGAAGTTCAGGACAACCGTTTTGCCTTTGAAGGATTCCAAGCTCAGCTCCTGGCCAGCGAGAGTTTTCAACATGAGATTTGGCGCACGAGTACCGATCGATACGTCGGGAGTGGAGGGGTCAGTGGACATCGTCGGGAAATCGAGTTTCATTTTAGCGATTTGCCGTTGCACATACCCAGGTGCAAGCCAAAAGGATGCCGCCTGGTAAGCACCGTAGGAGGCCAGCGCTAGCACGGCAGGAAGGACGATGGAAGGTCGCAGAGAGTCCAATGGGATTTCACGCCAACTCTCATCGGATCCCAAGGTGTCTCTAGCGTTGGTTCTAAGCAATCGATTCACTTGATAGACCTGCCGACTGAATTGCGCCACCAAGATCAATACCCCAAAGAGCCCAATGAGCGGTAGGATCATCGAAGACATGCCCAAGGTTCGGAATATCAAGATCTGAAAACTAGGAACGAATAAATAAGCGCACAGGATCGCGAGGAAGACGAGACTCACTACCAGTAAAGTCTTTAAGCCTGAGACCGCAGTGCTCCAGTTTTTCACCTCGAGACGATCCTTCGATGGGTTTTGAGAGTCGGATCGCTCAATCTTGAGAATCCAGCGAGCCAACATCAAAAGCATCGCTGTAAAGAGGATCGCTTGTAGAAACGGGATGATTCCAACCCCTGAAGAACCAAGCCAACTTATGGGCAGATCTCTCCAGTAAACGATCGTCGGCCACAGGTTCGCGACCGTGGTAAGCGACAGGCAAGCAATTCCCCATGGGGCCACTCCGGAGGCTTTCGGTGCAGCCATCGTTAGCATGATTCCGATGACAAGAGCAATTTGGAGACAGGGGTAGATCCACGTGCTCAAAAAACCGGATATCCATAACATCGGCATGGCGATATTGGGTTGCGAGATCATGAACATTCCTGAAACGATCAGAAGGATCAAAATCCCAGCCGTCAATTCGATCGCCCAATGTGCAATAAAAATTCCTTGTTTCGTCAAATGAAGAGACTGGCGTTGCATGATGAACCTCATCAAGAAAGGTAATTGGCGGGATAGACACAAGCATGTAGTCAACCCGAACAATATACCCCAAACCGCAGCCTTTGAAGTCGCTTGCTACCTATATCCTGGCCCGCTGGGTCACAAACCGGCAAAGCTACATAGCGCGGTAACAAACCCAACCAAGCCCCGCAAGCCTGAGCTCCAATAATTCCTTACTAGGTTCCAGGCTGCTACGTGCTCGTCCTCGGAGTGCGTCTTTTGATCACAATAAGCGGCGCCCAAATGGCAGAGTTATTCCGAGAAAATAGTGCTTGTAATCGTATTTGCTCTCGTTTTCTCTTTCACCGAACCGAGTCTCTAAGTCTACGGCAATGATCCTAGTGGAACCATTGTCCGCAACACAAACAGCTCGGATAAACATCCATCGCTTCAGGTTCGGCTTAGGATGATAGATATGTTCGGAAGACTTGTCGTCTAGCTTGCTTAAAACATCAAACCCCAACGGTTCGACAATTCCTTTGAGCTCTTGCATGCGTGCTTGATTTCCGTATTGCGGCGTTAGGACAACAAGAGCAATGACAGCGAGAGCAACTAAGATTCCGACCTCTACTTCGATGCTCGTTCGATGGAAAGAAGGACAAGTATACAACTTCCATTTAAATCACCCCGCTCCGCAGCTAAATGCAATTCCTTATCTGGCATGGTGCCGGTTAGGAAGTAGGAAAGCCGTGACGCAAGTTCCCAGTCCGTTAAACGATAATTGCCACGCGGAGTTGACGGCGGAACGGCTTCCACTAGGAAGAGAAACTCAGGTGCCATGAGGATACGGATAAGAGCGGCTTGAAGCTTGTCTTCGAAGGGGTAGTCTTTAGGGGTGCTCGTTTCAGCGAATGTGACGATACGTTCGATCTCCGCATTAGCAACCGACCGACGGTATGCTTTTGGCAAAAGTCTGGCGACGATGGCGCGGACATCGCCGGCCTTCAACTCGGTTGCATACTCGCGCTGAAATCCGGTAGGTGGCCAAGCGTCGTGGTGCGGCCCAGATATCTCCAACCGCACATTTTCAATCCAGCGGATATCCAAGCCCTCCAATTCGTGCGGCATCCAGGAGTCACCCGTTTTTCCGATGTGCTCTCGAAAGTATTTCTGTTTGGCATCATGATGGCGTTGCCAACAGGACGGGTAGTAATCCACCGTCTCGCCGACAGCGCCCCCAAATGGATTGCCATTCACAAAAGTAAAAACGAAAGGAAGGCTTCCGCTGTTTTGGTCGATCCAGACGGAAGTTTCGAATAGAATGTCGCTGCCTTCTTCCGCAGGAGACGAATCGAAAAGCCCAACGACTCGCTCATCTAACTCCATTCTGATAATAGCTCGCTCACCTTTAGCAAAGTGGCGAGGACGACCACGCATTGTGATCTTATAGTCTCCCGAATGCTGAACGCGAAAATCGGTACCCCAGGCATGGCCGACCCAGTGACGTCTATCCCATGCCCCATCGTTGGCTCCGCCAAAGTTCAGAAAGCTATTGGGATCGAATAGCCGGAAATTGGGATCGTCCTTGCCATCGATCCGATTCGCTCTGGTCGAGAAAGTAATGGCTGTAGGAGCCTGCTCTGGAAAAGGACGAAGAACGCGCGCAGCTACCGATTTCGCGGCATCAAGATAACGTTCCAGCAGAACCACCGAGGTGTTCAATCCTTCGGCTAACGTGTCAAATCCATGGAGATTATCGTCTGGTGGGAAGCCGTCGGCAGGACGTAGTGGCACGCCAAACAGATCGCTCACGGTGCGGTTATATTCCGCTCGATTTAGTCGACGCTGCGCTCGCGGCCGAGCGGCAGCAGTTAGCCGCTCGCTTGTTTCCAACTCGCCGCGTAACCATGCAATTTGTTTTTCAAAGTCCGCAGGATCAGGGCGATTCACTTCGTCCGTTGGCGGCATCTCCCGACTGACAAGTTTTTCGAGCACATTCATCCAGGGATCTTCGAGTCCCTCGATGGTAGGCTTTGCCAACAGTTCATCAATACGAAATCCTCCGGCGGCCTTGGCCTCGTCATGGCACCTCAGACAATGCTCGTTGTAAAACCGTTCAGCCTGTCGAAGCGTACTGAGTGTCGTAGTTGGTTCATCTGCGTGAATGGCTGCCGATAAAACCAGGAACCAGGTAATGCACGCTTGGAGCTTGTTCATAGACTTAATCTTTCCGTGACATCCGCAAATCGCTCCTCTTCGATTCCGGCGGTATCAAGCATCGTGAGAAAAAGATTAGCGAGCGGCTTACCCTTGAAGTCGATATGCTGCCCAGGCTTCAATGCCCCGCCCCCGTGACCAATCAGAATGTTCGCCAAATCGGTTGACTCGTGCCAACTACCCATGCCCGAACCGTACAAAATAGTAGAGTTGAAAAGTAAGTTGTTTTCACCTTCCTTCACCGATTTGATCCGGTCCAAAAAGTATGCCAGATGGGAGACGCGATGCCGGTCCACCTTCTGCATATTTTTGGGATCTTCATGAGTGTATTTGTGGTAACCTTCGGGTGCATCAATTTCAGGATAAGTGCATCCCATTCCACCTATCTGCAGCGTAACGACTCGAGTCTGATCGGTCTGCAAAGCTAAAGCCGTGACATCCAGCAAAGCTCGGATACGTTCCGTGCGGGTACCAGAATCGGTTGGCGGTTTGGCTTCTGAAGGAACAGCCGGCGCGGGATGATCGAGCCACTTCTCCGAGACCTGCGTACGCCGCTCGACTTCTCGCACATTCGTTAGATACTCATCTAGCTTGGCTTTGTCCTGACTTCCGATGTGCCGTTCCAGATCTCGAGCCGAATCAAGCACATCATCAAGCACGCTCTTGTTCAAAGCAAGTCGGCGTTTGGCCGCAGTTCGGGCCTCGAGAGAATTGCCCGCGAATAGTCGATTAAAGGCATCTCGGGGATTTGTCTCTGCAGGAATGGGAGTCCCCGTTTCGGAATGCACGATCGAGTTAATCCCACCTGGGCTTGAAATTGAGAATCATGAACGCTCCAAATCCGAGGTCTCCGATAGCAGATCAAAACGTAAAAACACCACCCCTATTCCCACATTGGATTGTCTCGGAAATTCCAATCTTATTCAAATCACAAATTTTATTTTAGTTCTCCCCCGTACCGACCTTGATATCGAACCTTCTCGGAGAGTTCGGTTCGGCTACCTCCCCTAGCGAAAACGTCATCGGGAGCATGAATGCTTGGAGATGACGCAGTTAACGCGGCAATCGCTTGGTTAAGCTGAGATTCGTTTGATCCGATTCTTTTTTACGGTTGAAACCAGTTTACGGAAAAGCAGCCTTTGATGGTGTGGTTTGCGGAATCGTAGATGGCTTGAGCAGCTCTTTGACGACAACCATTTTCGACCGAGAACTAGATGTTCACGCGGTGAATAACCAACGCGCGCGGTGAGAAAGCGGCTTTTCGTATCGATGAACGGCTAGTGTACTCATAAATAATCCGCTCGAAAGCGGTTTCGGGCTGGGGTAGTTTGCCGATTTGTAGCATAATTGCCATCTAATACACGACTTCGGCACCAGTTAAGGAAAAGTTAACTTCCCTTAGCGAGCGTTCATCGCTTGGCGTTCATCGGCGAGCGTCTCTAGGTGGCCCAGGTGCAGGATTCAATCATTGGATGAGAGACTCGGGGGTTTTTCATGAGTGTACAATTTCGTTGCCCATGCGGGGCGAGCCTTCGATCCAATGCTTCCATGGCCGGCAAGAAAGTGACTTGTCCGAAGTGTGGCAAGGGTCTCATGATCAAAGGACAGCAAGCAGAGACGCTCGAACCCAACGAACCCAAACGGCCTAAAGCTCCCGAGCCCTCCATCGCGCCGGAGTCTTATGATCCCTTTCCATCGCCCGCTCGAACCCAAAGCTACGCGAGTCCACCCCTTGCAAGCCCGATGGGCAAGCGTCCGAAGCAGGCTGCACGAAAAGCGCCCGCTTGGCTCGTGCCGGTCGGCTTAGGCGCCTTAGCGATTCTCGGCACTGCGGCCGGTTATGCTCTGTTTGGCCCAAAAGCGTCGATCAGCAGTGCCTTTCGGCCCGCCGAAAACGCATCGAAGGATCCTTCTGGAGTCACCCAGCGCGCCTCGGAGACGAGTCCCCCGGGCGCAACCTCAGGTGCCAATGGCGGGGCGGGCCGCGAGCAGGGCTTCGTAGCCTTCGCATCGCTTGGACCGGAAAAATCGACATCGAGCAGTCCGGCGATTCAAGTGGCCGAGGAGTTTGTCGGCTTTGCCAGGAAAGGTCAGTCCGATCGGGCCGTCAAGATGATCGCGCCGGAGGATTTCGACAAACGGCAAAAGGATGGAGCAAGTGCCTCATGGGAAGCGATCATGAAGGACCTTGAGGCTCCCAGGGTCCTCAATCACATGGTCAGCAAGAGTTTGGAGAGCACACCGCTCAATGACAGTTTCCGACACTGGAGAGTCTTGGGAGAGACGGTGTATCAGGGCGAACCTGCGGTCCTGCTAAGGTACTATTCGGATCCGGAGTACCCTCGCGAATTGATCACCGGTTCGGGTCGATTCGATCAACCAGCCAAGCTCGAAAAGCTTGCCAAGACCATGACATTCGACGAGTTCAACGCAGTAGCCGAGGATCTGGTCTATGGCACCAAGAGTTCGCAGGTTGGGGTGACCCCAGACCGGCCCGAGACGCTAGGTTTTTTGCCACCGCGTTTCGGATACCTGATGCTCATCCTCGAACCGACGGCCCAGAGACCTAAGGTGGTCGATATCGTCAATGTGCTTGGCCAAGTCCCGATGAGTCAGATCGCCGGAGCGATTTATTTAGAGTCCTGGCAAGTCATCAGCCTTGGGAGCGGTTCGGAATCTGAGTACAAGGCGCGTTTGGACAAGGCCGCCCGTATCGGCAAAAAAGCGTTTTCGATTTATGGCACAGTGCCCGGCCCTGCGGATTCCACCCTGGCCCCACAACTCCTTTCGGGTCCAGAGCTTTGGTACCGTTGGCCAAAAGAGAAAAACGCGGGTCCGAATGCCTCCGTCGATCCGATGGAAAAATCGATAAACGAATGGTTGTCCAGTCAACCGGCAAGTAGAACCACACGGATTGTCCAAATCGCCCAGTCGCTGCAGGCCACACCGGAGCGTGCACCGGAGTGGATCAACAAATTTCGAGAAGCTCACGCGGGAGATCCTGGGGCCGATCTAGCCGTCATCTCGTTTGCCATGACCTCGATCGAGCCTCGCATGCCCGAGTCGCTTTTGGGGGTGATCGATGATTCGGCCGAGAGGTTGCACAAGACCTTCAAGGATCCTTTCATGCTGTATGTGCGAGCGTTGGTCCAGCAAGCCAAGGGAGATTTCGCAGGAGCTCAAAACAGGATGGTCGAAGCCAACCGAGCAGGATTCATATCGATGAGGATGCTTCGAGAGCCCTTTGAAGAGGCCCTCAAGCGGGAAGACAAACCCAGCGTGATGGCGGCATTAAAGCAGATTGCCCAATACTGGTCCCAGGCAGACTTGGACAAACCTGGAAGCTATGTGCCGCAATTCCGCGACGCTTGGAATGTAGCCAAACAAAATGCCGAGGGGGTCAACAGCGACTTGGTTCAGCGAGACCCCATCAGCGGTGGTTTAGGTCGCCGGGGACCGACCTCCTCGCGCGGCGGGGGCGACCCGAGGCAACCCCCGACGGATCGCCCCGGTGGTCAAGCAGGCCCCAGCGGTCAAGCAGGCCCCAGCGGCCCATCGGTACCTGGCAGACCGGCGAATCTCAATGGAGAGCGAACTCGGCCCGGCCCGCCGGGAGGTTTCGGTCCAGCTCCGCCTGCGATTGAAGGCTCGCGATCGGTCCGGTTTGTCATTCAAACGAAAACCAACGCCGATTTTGCAGCCATTCTTGAGAAGCTCAAGCAGAAGCTCGGCACGGGGAATTTCCAAATGTCCGCATCAGGCAATTCCGCGACGATCACGTTGGGCTTTGAGGGACCGCTCCAAGAGGCCGTCACCGCGGTGGATTTTGGTAAGGTGACCAAACAGGATCAGGCCACGAGGACCATCACCGTCGAGGCCCCTTGAGAAGCCTCTATCGTCGGTCTTGGAAAAACCTTCACGGCGTTGGCTGTCATCAAGTATTACGAGCTACGTAATCGCAGTGTACTCGTACTTTGCCCAAAAAAGCTGTCGGACAATTGGCTTACATTCAATCGCAACGTCAAAACTAATCTCTTTGCTAAAGACCAATTCAATTACGATGTCCTTTGTCATACTGACTTGGGTCGCACGGGTGGTGAGTCGTTTGGTACTCGATTGGATCAGGTCAATTGGGGTAACTATGACCTCGTTGACATCGATGAATCGCATAATTTTCGGAAGGCTGATGCCTTCGCTGAAAAGGAAACTCGCTATGAGAAGCTGATGAATGCCGTCAATCGCGATGGCGTTAAAACCAAGGTTCTGATGCTGTCAGCGACGCCGGTTAACAATCGATTTAACGATTTGAAAAACCAGCTTGCACTGGCTTACGAAGGCGACTCCGAATGATCTCGGCGTCGACGATGCCACCATCGCTACGCTCGACGGTGATGGACACATTGGCCCAGGTGGCTTGATCAGGCTCAGGCTGCGGGTCAACCTTCCAGCGGTTAGGGTTCTTGGTCGAAACCCTCGCTCCAATTGGCACCGATTCGATGGGGACCTGAAGCTCCGTGCGCGTCGCTACCGTTGCGTAGCGCTCGGATGCAAGCCATGGTGTTTCCTGTGAAGGTTCATCGAGCCAGCTTGGATTAGACCAAAGTGCATCGGATGGTGAGGATTGGCCTGGAAGGTTCGATAGAGTTACCAGGGTGCCTTCGACGAAGCACTTACCCCAAACAAACCGAGCATCGAAAGAGTAGTAATTGAATCATCGAACCAGCGTTTGAGCCTCACTTCCCCCTGTGAGCGCGCCGTCACGATAAGTTTCGCTCCTAGTGCCGAGTTCTCGGACACAAAAGTGCTGGATGTCGTGACGCAGATCGGGGCTACATTTCGGAGGATGCTTTGAGTGCATCGGCAGCTTGCTGATGATCGAAGGTATCGGTGATGATTTTACCGTCCCTCAAGACGATATTCCGCTTGGCATTGCGAGCTACTCCCAAATCGTGCGTCACGAGAATAACCGTGAGGTTGCGTGTCTCATTGAGTTGCTTGAACAACTCGATCACTTCACGGCTAGTGCGCGAGTCGAGGTTCCCTGTCGGTTCGTCTCCCATCAAGATCGATGGTTGGGTCGAAAGGGCTCGAGCAATCGCCACACGCTGTTGCTGGCCACCGGAGAGTTGGCCAGGATGGTGATCGAGTCGATCTCCGAGTCCGACTAGACTCAAGAGCTCTTTGGCTCGATCTTTACGCTCTCGATTGCTAAGACCTTGGCCGTAGAGCATCGGCAGTTCGACGTTTTCCAAGGCGCTGGTTCTAGCGAGGAGATTGAAGTTTTGAAATACGAATCCGATCTGTTTGTTTCGAATCCGAGCCCGCACATCGGCGGCCATGTTGACGACCTCGACCCCCGCAAGCTTATAACTTCCTCGGGTAGGTCGGTCCAAGCATCCGAGGGTATTCATCAAGGTTGATTTGCCAGATCCACTCGGGCCGATCAGAGCTGAATACTCGCCTCGTTGCATGACCAAGTCGACACCGTCGAGGGCTCGAACCTCGACCTCCTCGAGTTTATACACTTTGGCGACATCGTTGAGTTCGATCAGTGGTTGGTCTGTCATCTCGGATCGCTCTGCGTATGGATCGCTTGGGTGTTTGTATCGCTTGGGTGTCTATATCGCTTCGGGGCCACGTTCAGAGGTGCGGATTCGGACGCACTCTTCGAGGGGTAAGACGAATATTTTACCGTCCCCGATGCGGCCCTCTTGCTCGGTTTTTGCCCCTTTGAGGATCGCTTGCACGGTCGGTTCGACAAACTCCTCGTTGACAGCGATCTGGAGCTGTAACTTGCGAAGTAGCTGAATGGAACCATCGTCGGTTCTCTGTGCGTTTTGTTCTCCCTTTTGACGAGCGTACCCCAAGCAATCGACGACCGTTAGCCGAAAGACCTCGACTTGGCTAAGGGCCTGCTTGATCTGCTCGAGCCGATTGGGTTGGACGATCGCGATGATGAGCTTCACAGAGTTTCCCGGTCTCGGATCTTTCGGTGTCAGGATCTAAAGAACGAACCGGCGGGGGTGCCACCGGTTCGTATGGATTTCAACGTTGTAATCTAGGCTAGTCCACAAACCGGCTTAGAAGCCACCTTGAGCGGCCATGCCCGCACGAACTCCACCGGCAGCGGCCTTGATGACCCCGTCTTGGATAGTAATTCGATTGACACCACCGCGTTCGATGATTTGGCTATCGAACATGATCATGTCATCGCTACCATTGAGCGACGAGAGCATACCGTCGACAACCGGGTTCGAATCGACAGTTTGAACGAAATTCAAGATCTTCGACAGGCTGACGCGGACAGTCGTCGGTACGCCTGGGTTGCCCTTGCTGTTGGCATTGGCATCCAAAGCGGTCTTTAGAGAACTTTCCGCATTCTTTCCGACCGACAGATAGACCGATTTTGGAGCCGTTGCGATGGCAATCTTGACATCGTCGCCCATGATCTTACGAAGCTTATCGTCGGCATTGTAAGGCAATGGAACGGAGATGTTGTGCAAGTTAGCACCTTGGTGCTTGCCCGACATGAGCTTGACCGAAACCGGAGCCCCAGCGTTGGTGGCTTCGTTGGCTAGGTCTTGAGCCAAGGCTTCGACCTTCGCGCCATCTGCCAGGGAGAACACGGCGATCGCATTGAGAGCAGGATCCGTTGTAACGCTGACCGATGCCTCGACAGATCCTTCTGCACTCGAATCGGTGAGGATCTTGATGAGTCGATCCAGGTACTCTTTAACCTTGGATGCTACAGCTGGGTTGTTGATTTGATCTTCGATCTGGGTGTAGACGGCCTTCTTGGCTTGATCGACACTTGCTTGCATCTGTGCGGCATCTTCGGGAGCAAAGAGACTCATGGTCTTTGCGCTGATGGCATTCGATCCGGTGATGTGTCCGGAGAGCTTTGATGCCAACGTCTTCATCGAGTTGAGCTGCTTGGCCATCCGCGATCCGTCGACCATTTGGGCTCCGAAGTCGATCGTCAGGTTCTTTTCCTTTGGATGAATTCCGAGGCCGAAAATGAATCGATCTGTTCCGGTGATGGCTTCTTCGAGCGACTTCATCGCTTGCTCGCCCTGCACTCGGTTGGCTTCGATTTCCGCATCGCTCAAGTCGCCCGATTGAGCTTCCATGGCTTGCTCAAAGCCCGTTCGCATTTGGCTTGTGACCAGATCGAGCAGATCGTCTGGGATGTTCTGAACGTTGACTTCAAACATCAAGTCGTTCTTTGCAGCCATCTTATCGATGCGAGCACCTGGATTCTCAGGCGCTCCTTCGAGGGCGTCTTCAGCCGTGGAAACAAAGAGCCAATTGTCTTTGTATTGAGCGAACAATGTGTTCGGGCCCAAGTTCATGCTGTAGAGGCCTTCGCCCAAATCCTCAGCTTCGCCGAAGAGTTCGAGCCCGCCGAGGAACTCATCGAGGTCGCTGATCGGAAGTGCAAGCACACCCATCGGGAGACCAGCACTGCTGAGTTTTACAAAGCCTCCGATTGGACGGGATCGATCCAAGCCACTGGTGTAACCATTGACTGCACCGGTAATGAGCCCACTTTGGGCACCGGCACCCGAGATACGCATCACGTGCGTAATATCGGGCAAGAGACGATCCAAGGGTGCGATTGCCAAGGTCACCACATCGGTGCCTTTGGAACTAGCGGTCTCAAATCCAGGAACCTCGAGAACCTGGGTGTCCTGGCCATAGACGCTATGGGTCGGTAAACAAACCAAAGCACCCGAAGAGAAGAAACCCGCAGCGGACAAACCCGCTGCTGCCAACCGTCGAAATCTCATAGCCCACAGCTCCTTAAAAATCAAAGTCGAAAAGCAATTCAGTAAAACTAAGGAAAAGCCCGCGATGTCTGCAGGCTTCCTAGCATTCGATGGCCGATAGGTTTTCTTGGAACTTAGCGTTCCCGAAATACAATGCGACCCTTGGTTAGATCATAAGGCGAAAGCTCGACTCGAACCTTGTCCCCTGGAACAATCCGAATGAAGTTCTTGCGAATCTTGCCGGCAACATGGGCGAGAACCTCGCTTCCGGTCTCCAACTGCACCTTGAACCGCGTGTTGGCCAGTGCAGCCGTAACAGTTCCCTCCACTTCAAATGCTTCTTCGTTTTTTGCCATACAGGTTCCGAGGTTACTCTCTTTCAAAAATGATCTACGACCAAAAGCTCAGGTTTCAAAACAGACCTAGTCGAAACTCCCTAAACCACCGATCTTGTTATTAAGCTAATTTATAGACGATAACACCCCCGAGCGTCCACATCTGGAGCCAGACGAAAGCTCCTTTTTCCAGAACTTATCAGGCAACCGAACATTCTTTTTACCCAAGAAAACATTGATCCAAATATGACTTTGCCTGAATCCAAGCAGTCTTTCTTATATGTGGCCTGCCAACACGGTGCGGCCAGCGTTCTCAAAGAGGCCCTATGCGAGCCGGTCGGTCCGTTTCGCCTTGCCTATTCGGCCCGTGGTTTTCTGACCTTCAAAAGTCAGTTGGCCGTCCCGTTTTGGTCGAGAGCTTTACCCGAGCATCCATTGATACGCTCGCGAGGAGTCGTCGTCGGGAAAGTCGAGGGGAGTCAATCGGCTTCCATGATTCAAAACATCCTCGAAATGATCCAGCCGCTGGACTGGCAAGTTTGCCATGTTTGGCAGAGGGATTTGGCCGACCCGGGCTGGAACGGATTCGAGCCAGGAGGTACTCCGCTTGCCTGGCTGGTAGCCCAGGAGTTTCAAAAAGTACTTGCCACTGAGCCGATGGGGATTTCGCCGCGGCCCGTGATTGCCAATCGACCCGCGTTTGATTCGATCGAGCCTTCGGACACTCCTGGATCGCCGATTCCCAAAGTCGAACGCATCTTGGAAATCATCATCGATGAACCTGGACGCTGGTGGGTGGCGACCAAGACCTCGCAGCACACGTACGATTACTGGCCAGGAGGCGTTCCGGAGTTCCCGATTCCGGAAGTGATTTTATCGCGAGCTTATCTAAAAATCGCAGAGGCTTTCGCTTGGTCGAATCTTCAAGTCCATCCAGGTGAAAAGGTCGTCGAGATCGGTTCGAGCCCCGGCGGTGCTTGCCAGTGGCTGGTCGATCAAGGGGCAATGGTCACGGGGATCGATCCTGCTGAAATGGACGAGCGGATCCTCAAGCATCCGAATTTCACGCATTGGCAGAGCCGATCGTTGCAAGTCAAACGCAAACTGTTTCAATCTTTTCGCATTTTGGTATGCGATGCGAATGTTGCTCCGAAGTATACGCTCGATACCGTCGAAGACATCGTCCTGTATCCAACAACCAAGCTTCGCGCCTTGGTACTGACGATCAAGCTACCGGATTGGGACACTTCGGCGCTAATCCCCGAGTACATCCAGCGCGTTGCATCATGGGGTTATGGCGACGTTCAAGTCCGTCAGCTTGCTCACAACCGCCGCGAAGTCTGCTTGGTCGCCAAGAATCGCTTGGCGGCAGTTAAACCCGAGTAGATCGACTTGGATGCCCTATGAATTATCCAAGAAGTTTCCGATGCATAGCCTGCGGTTGGTTTCCTCTCTTGGTCCAGTCGAACCATAATACGCCAAAGGTCATAGGGCTCGGTCGCAGACCAAAATGTACTCCAAGAAAAAGGCTTCAGCGCACGATGAATCCGATCGCTCAATCATTCGCCAAGCAAACGCTCAAAGGCTTCTTGTCAGGATCGCTTTGGTCCATCCTCATGGGTTGTTTAGTGCAAGGCCTTTTTGCTCAGGCTCCCAAGCCCATTGTCATCGCGCATCGAGGAGCCAGTGGATATATCGTCGAGCATTCCGAGGCGGCAAAGGTTTTAGCGCATGCCCAAGGTGCTGACTACATCGAACAAGATGTCGTTTTGACCAAGGATCTGCAGTTGATCGTCACCCACGACATCCACATGGAAGAAACCACCGATGTCGAAAAAGTCTATCCCGACCGCGCTCGAAGCGACGGCAAGTGGTACTTTGTCGACTTTACCTGGGAAGAGATACAACGACTGACGCTTCACGAAAGGACTCGAAAAGGGAGTGACCAGCAAGCCTTTACGGATCGCTTTCCTGGCGGTTTCGGGCAACGCGTCTTGAGGCTCGAAGATGAGATTCGATTGATCCAAGGTCTCGATCGAACCACGGGTCGAAAAACTGGTTTGTATATCGAACTCAAAGGCCCAGCGTTTCATCGCAAGGAATTGTCGGTCTCGATGGGAGCAGAGCTACTGAAACTCCTTAAGCGTTTTGAACTCGACGAGGCTGCCGATCGTTGCTTTGTTCAGTGCTTTGAACTCGACGAACTGAATCAATTGCACAACCAGCACGCTTGCAAACTCCCTATGGTTTATCTCATCGGTAAACCTCTGGAACTCGATAAGATCAAAGACCTCAGGCCAGCCATCTCAGGACTTGGCCCATCGCTTGACTTGGTCGCTTTGAAAAACGCTGATGGCAAAATCGAAAGCACGGGGATTGTCGAAGCGGCCCAGCGTGCAGGCCTGCTGGTTCATCCTTATACGGTGCGCAAGGAGCAGCAACCTCGCTGGTCCGATTCGCTCGATCAGACCCATCGAGTGCTCGTCGAGCAACTCAAAGTCGACGGCTTTTTCACCGACTTCCCCGACACTGCGCGGCGAGCTGTCGATGGTCGATGAGCAGAGAGTCGCTCTCTTTGGAGCATCTTGCCGAGCCGCCGCGCAAGCCGCCAAGCGGGCGGGCCTGGACAAGGTTTATGCCTGGGATGAATTCCTCGATGCCGATCTTGCTCATGTAGCAACCGTGGCACCGCTGGCACAGTGGTACCAGGAGCAAACCGAGCCAATCATCGACTTGCGCAATTGCATGGTGGTTCTATGCGGTGGCATGGAGAACAAACCCCAACTCATCGATAGGCTTACCGACCTGGGCGCTGTTGCTGGGACAACTGGCAACTCCATCCGCGATCTTCGATCTATCCAGAACTGGAAACAATGGGCCGAGTCATCCAAGATCGGCTGGCCTGCAACCTACGGACCTTTCGGTTCAACAAGTTCAGAACTTACGAAATTCAGCCGCGAGGTTCACGGGAACCGACCGTGGCTGATCAAGCCTACCTGCGGGGCAGGTGGTATCCATGTTCGGCCATTGCCAACAGATCACTCGATGGACCCGGGGGATGCAAACCAATACCGAGCAGTGCAGTGGTACACACAGGAGTACATTCCGGGCAAATCGATCGGAGTCACCTACTGCTCCGATCGACAGAAGACTCACATGGTTGGTATCGCTAGAGGAATCGATGCTCAGGAGCTTGAGGCTCCTTTGCCATTTATCTACCGAGGCAACATCGCAGCCGTATCGGTGCCCGAACGAGCCGGCGAGTCTTTAGAGTTTTTCGGGTCTCAAGTTGCAAAGCAGACGGAGCTGCGTGGATTGTGGCAAGCGGACTTTCAGCTCGACTCCGAGGGACAACTTTGGCTCTTGGAGATCAATCCGCGATGGTCGGCTAGCATGGAGTTGCACGAAACACTCCAAGGCTTCTCTTGGATGAAAAAGCATCTAGAGATTTTGCAATCGCCACATGCAGTATTGGACAACGCAAATGAATATCGGAAAGCTGCTGATGGGCAGATTGCAAAAGGGATCGTCTATGCCCCAAGGGATCTCGTCGCCAGCGCTGAACAAATTCGACGGCTCTGGCAAAATCGCTGGGAGGGGACCCTGGGTGAACTACAAGACTCAGCGTTTCGGGTGGCCGATATCCCCGAGCCGATCCCTACAGGACTTGCTATTCCCGAGGGAACGCCGATTGCGACGGTGCTGTGCAGCAGTGGGCAAACCGAAGTTTCCGAAGCGGTTTTGCTTGGAAAAATCCAGCATGCACGACGCGTCTTGCTCGATTGGCTAAAAATCGTTTGAACCATTTTCGAGCATCTTTTGCAGCTTTTTGGAGAATGGACAGCAGCCCACAGCGTCTGTTTTCCTGGCCGGCTGTATTTGCTGGCCGCATCAAGCCCACAGCAAGGATGACTCGAATGCTATCACAGCGATTGATCGAACGAGGACGGTTAGCTTACCAAGCCCTTGAGTGCCGCGAAGAGGCGGCTCGATACCGGGCTGCTGCCGCAGACCTGATGGAAGCCATCGCGCTGGCAGAAAGTGGCGATGAGAGCAAGCTCAAGGCCTTGTTGGAATCCATGGATCAACAAGCTTGGTCGGGCAGTTCTCCGATCACGTCTCAAAGCCTTCCTCAATGTCTTCCTCAAAGCTCAAGGATCGATTTGGTTTCTAAAACGGAATATTCGCAGGAAAAGAATAATACCGCATCTTGGGAGACGATGATTCAAGGAGCAAATCAGCGCGCTGAGAAGGAGGCCAAAGCAACGACTGCAGTCAATACAACGACTGCGGCCAAAGTAGATAAAGCAATCAGATCAGATACCGCCATCGAATCAGATGCTTCGAAAAAGCAAACGACTCAACGCAAGCAAGCTACCGACAAGAAGTCCTTGGGAAAACAAAGTGCGATCAAAGCAAATCCTAATAAGCTGACGGTGCCCTTAAAGATGCCTAGAGCGAATCAGACTTGGACCAAGAGGAAACTGACCAAGTTCGGTTTGGACGTGTGGGTCAGCTTGGCCGTGCATGGAGTCCTGTTGGTGATTTTGGGACTCTGGGTCGTCGTCACGATACAAAATACACCGGTTCTGAGTGTGGTTGCCGCGACGGTTGAATCCAACGATGTGCTTATGGAGATCCCTGCCGAGTCGGTTTCGCAACTCGATTCGACCAGCACCGATTCGAGTAGCATCGAGACGCCGGAGACTTCCGATATCAAAATTGATATCGATACGAATTCGGTTTCGGTTGAGAAAACCGATTTGGGAATTTTGGCTCCATCACAGGCCAGTTCGATCTCCCAGCAGATTTCCAAAGCGGGTGCTCCAGGGAATAAGATGGTCGAGGGGGCCGAGTTCTTTGGATCCAAGGCCATCGGCAATAGGTTCGTTTATGTCGTCGATGCATCGCCAAGCATGCGTCGGGATCGGGCCTTTGATGCGGCCAAAGAGGAGATACTCCGGTCGCTTCGATCGATGAAACCCAAGCAGCGGTTTGCCATCCTTTTCTTTGGCGGTACGGTCGATGTTCTCGAGCTAGATCCGGGGGAAAAAATCGATCAACCGCAGAGTGCAACCCCGGAAAATATTGAAAAAGCGATACGATGGCTCGCAAAAAATACGATTCAAAAGGAGGGGAAGCCGCCCGTCGATGCAATCAAATCAGCCTTGGAATTGCAGCCCGACGGGATTTTCCTACTGTTCGACGGCGATACGAAGTTGGATAATTGGACTCAGATCGTCCGGCAGTTGAACACTTCCGACGGTCTGTTTACGGATGGAGGCACCAAGGTTCCGATCCATGTTATCCATTTTTTTCGCGACGAATTCCAACGTTCGATGCAACGCTTGGCAGAGGAAAACGGCGGCACTTATCGCTTCGTACCGAAATCGAATTTTCGATTGCAGCCTTAAAGCTCAATCCAATCAGGTGCACTCATGAGCCAACCGATAAAATCGATGGGGGCATTCTTGGTCTCCTTGTGCATCCACCTGATTTGTCTTCTGGGGATGGCTTTGGTATTGATCGGTGCAGGCGGTGGCAAAGGATCCGGTCTGCATCTTCTGGTTGATGTATCGGAGGATTCGACGCAGGCCGAAGCGACCCAGTTGGAACTATCGAGCACACTCCAAGAGAGTCTCAGCGAGAGTCAATCGCTCCAGAGTCCTGAGGTCCCGGAGCTGACAGTATCGACCAAGATCAATTCGCTTTCAAACAATCCGACCGACTATGCGATCGGCACCGGGGAAATGGCCCCTTCGGGAGCTTCGGCTGCCTTTTCACAAGCCGCTGAAGCGGTTGTGGCTGGCGGTTCGAAGATTGAGATCCCGACAAAGGATCCAGGATATGGCAAAGGAGCCTCCTTCTTTGGCACCTACGCACCCGGTCAGCGCTTCGTTTTCGTGATCGATTCTTCCAAATCGATGCTCGATGGAGCACGCTGGGTGACCCTCAGGCGAGAGTTGATGCGCGCCATCCAAGGATTATCGCCAGACCAGGAGTTTTTTGTGATCAGCTTTGATGTCAGTGCCCATCCGATGTTCGATAGCTATCCGCCTATTGGTAAGTTTTTGCCACCGACTCCTGAGAGCATTCAGCGACTGAATTACTGGCTCAACAGCATCAATCATGGAGGAGCAACGCTTCCGGCCTCGAGCGTCGGGCTTGCATTGCGACTCAAACCCGATGCGATCTTTTTGCTCTCCGACGGAGAGATTCAAGACAATACTGTCGCGGACTTGAGAATCTACAATCGAGTCAAGCAGGAATCAGGAGATGTCAAAGTAGCCATACCGATCCACACCGTCCTGTTGTACAGTCCCATCGGTGCAGCGACTTTGGAAGCCATCGCCAACGAAAACGACGGCGTCTTTACTCCAGTAAGACAGTTGGCTCGTCGCTAAAACCTCCCCTTTTTCCAGTGCATTTCCTGGAATCTCATTGCCTAGACCAAAGGCTTTTGTTTCAATCCATTGTGTGAAAGATCCTCTGTGCTTTGGTTATCCTCTCTTACGACCGAGTCGCTCGATGAATCCCAACTCCTCCCCAGAACCTGTGCACTTGGAACCTGTTCCCATTTCGCACCATAAACCCAAGCGATTTCGCAAGGCGGCCAAGCGTGCGGTGTTTGCAAGTAGCCTCCTAGCACTGGGGCTCACAGGTGTTGGAACGTGGAAGTTCCGATCAAGCCTGCCGGCACTCAGTGGCAAGCACGTGACGACACACGTCGTTGAATCGGTAAAGATCGATCGCGACGCGATGGGGATCCCCACGATCCATGCGACCAGTCGCACCGATGCTGCCTATGCACTTGGGTTTGCGCATGCGCAGGACAGATTCTTTCAAATGGATCTGTTGCGTAGAGTCCCTGCAGGTCGATTGGCAGAGTTGGTCGGCAAGTCGGCTGTGGGCGCCGATAAACGCTACCGTAAACATCGCTTTAGCGACATGGCAGAAAAGGTTTTTGCGAAAGCTGACAAAGAGCACCAATTGATCCTCGAAGCCTATTGCCGGGGGGTCAATGAAGGTTTGCAAAAACTCGACGACGAGCCTTTTGAGTACCAAGTTCTCCAAGCCACGCCGGAGCCTTGGAAGCCAACCGACTCGTTTTTGGTCATGGTCACCATGCTGTGCGACTTGCAACCGATGGACGGCTCACCCGAACAAGCCTTAACATTGCTCCACGAGAAAGTGCCTCAAGAGGTTTTCGATTATTTGGTGCGAGCCGGTTCGCGATGGGACGCAGCCTTGGACGATTCGAAATTAACTCAGCCAAATATCCCTGGGCCAGAGGTTTGGAGTCTTCGTGGAGGCAAGTCCAATGACCAAGCAGCATCGGTTTGGCAAACTCGGCCAGAGCTTGATCCTACGGAACTTGCGTGGTTGAACTCAAGCCACTTGCTCGATCCTGAGTTTAGGGTCGGTAGCAACAACTGGGCCGTCAGCAGCAAGCTTGGCAAGCCTGCTGAGGGAATGGGCGGAACCAACCGCGCCATTCTTGCTTCGGACATGCACCTGGGACTTAGGGTTCCGACGGTTTGGTATCGAGCCGTCATGCGCACACCGACTCGCAACCATCCCGGTCGACAGCTCGTGGGTGTGACCCTCCCGGGCGCACCGGTCATGGTAGAAGGTTCCAATGGCACGGTAGCTTGGGGATTCACCAACAGCACGGGAGACTTTGGTGATCTCATCGAATTGAAGATGGTCGATGAGAATCAATACGCAACACCCGCCGGGCCACGCTCTTTGGAATCCTTTACCGAGAAAATTGCTTACTCGGGAGGTGCCGAGGACTATACCTACGAGTGGTCGATATGGGGGCCGGTCGTCGAGGTCAGAGACAAAAGGCGATTTGTCCATAAATGGATTGGCAACGATCCAGAGGCCTTCGATCTAAATATCCTCAACATGGAGTCCGCCCGCTCCGTCGACGAACTCGCGGACATGGCCAACCGAGCCGGAATGCCCAACCAAAACGTGATGATGGTCGACGATCAAGGAAACATCGGCTGGACGATCTCCGGTCGTCTCCCCAAACGCAAAGGGCCGCCCGAATGGGTCGCACGAGACTGGTCGACTCAAGAAGCTTGGGAAGGCTACTACGAGCCTCAGCAACACCCTCGGGTGATGAACCCACCCTCGGGTCGCCTGTGGACAGCCAACAATCGTATCATGGGGGGAGACTTTCTTCAGAGTGTCGGAGATGGACGCTTTGACCCCGGAGCTCGAGCCACTCAGATTCGCGATAGGCTTTTGGAGAAAGACCAGTTCGATGAGAAAGACTTGCTGGCCATTCAGCTCGATGATGAAGGCAGAATGCTGAAGGTCTGGCAAAAGTGGTTGCAAGAGTTGATCGCTGCCGATCCGAATGTAGCGAGCCAAGAGTTTGCTGATTATGCAAAGCAACAGCAGTTGCGAGCCAGCACCGATTCGGTCACGTATCGGATCGTGCATGAATTTCGAAACCAAGTCTTTTTGAGAATCTTCGGTTTCGATATCGCTCGTCGAGGTAACAGCGATGCAAAGAAGAGAGGACTGGCACTTAAGCTTGGGATCAACCGTAGCGTACCGGTCTCCTACGAGGATGTCGCCGAGGAACTTATCGAACAAAAGCCTATCCACTGGCTGCCCGATGAGTTCGAGTCCTGGGAAGCCTTGCTCAAAGACTCTGCAGTGGCCACCCAAGACGAACTGACCAAGGATCAACCGTTAGCCGAAGCGACTTGGGGGAAACGGAACCGAGCGGCGATCAAGCATCCTTTATCGATGGCAGCCCCGGCGCTGGGTACTTTTTTGGATATGCCCGATGTCGAGTTGGCAGGGGACAGCCATTTACCTCGAGTGCAAAGCCCATCGGGTGGTGCATCGCAACGATTGGTCGTAAGCCCTGGGTTCGAACAAGTCGGGATCTACCACCAACCCGGGGGTGCCTCAGGCCATCCCCTGTCTCCATACTATCGAGCAGGCTTTGATGATTGGGCCCAAGGCAACGCGTCGATGCTCATGCCCGGTCCGGTCGTTCATTCGATCCAGATCACCCCAAAGTAGCCTTGTTCTGGCCAAAGTATTCCAATTCGCTCGATAGGAATTCATCCAACTCGGGGTCTTTGAGCAGCAGAACGTCGTAGTAGAGCGAATCGGAAAGAACTTGGTGAAACAGCAAATTCTTAATGGGCGATAAATCGCTTAACAAGAACTTTCCAAACAGCTCTCCGACATTGCTATAGAGGATGCAATGGGAGTATCCGGCTTGTTCGAAGGCATAGAGGGCGTTGCACGCAGTATCGATATAAGCTGGATTCCCAAACGGTGCGCATTCAAAGAGAACTGCGGGTTGTTTTTCGGCAATCCATCTGCGTGCTCCTGCCAAAACCTTAAAATCATGTCCGTCGGTATCGACCTTGAGGATATTGGCTTGCTGAGCGAATGTCTGCTCCTGGAGAATATCGTCTAGGGTCCTGCTGCGCATGGCCAGCCCATCGCTTGATGGCACCAGAGCCGCTGTTCCGTTCTTTTCCTCGATCCTGTAAGTTCCTTGAAGGCTCTCCGAAGAGCACAGGTCGCTGATGATGGTCACATTGGGATTATTTGACCAGTTGGCGACTAGGAATTTTCGAAAGTTAGGGTCGGGTTCAATCGCAAGAAATCGATCCTTGGGACCCGTGTAGAATGCCGCGACCGTATCGCCGATATTGGCACCTACATCGATTAGGGTCACTTGGCCAGTTTTCCGAAGGATGTACTGACTGATGCGCCCAGGGAGTCGATCGTAGAAACGATGGTCTTGCAGATAAATCGGTAGCAAGTGCGATAATGGCATTTGCAAAGGGTGACCGTGGACCATCATCGTGCAGGTCGGATCGCCCAAGAGTTTGATCAACGCTTTGCGGGGCAGCGACCAGAAGCCACGTCCAACTCGGCCCGAGTGTACGTAGCTTTGATAAACCATGCTTGCGATGCCCATCAAAACTCCTTTTCATTCGATTGCCTATGCTTACGCCGCGATTGTTAGACACGCTTGCCGAGCGGTCAAGTGGACTGCGGGGGGCAGCAAGAAAGGATTCTTGATACAATTCTTCGCATCTAACGTAACCGGCTTTGCCTTTTAGGATGCGATCCCGCGAAACCTATTGAAAGCGACCATGACTCTCAGAATCGAATTGCAGCTTTGTTTTCTATGCTTTTTGATGCTGCTAGGACTGACTCTCGGGGGTTGTATCCAGAGGAGCGAGTCTTCAGCAACTATCTACTGCGCAGCGGATCGAGAGTTCGCAGCACCGATCCTCGATGCTTTCGAGCGAGCGAATTTCAAAGAGGGTTCCCCAAGCGACTCGCAGAGCGATCAAGTCGTCCGACTCTTTGACGTCGAGGCATCCAAGACCCTCGGTTTGGTCACTCGTATCGAGCAGGAATCCGCGCAGCCGAAGTGCGATGTCTTTTGGAACAACGAGATCATGCATACGATTCGACTCCAAAAAGCCGGATTGCTTGAGCCTCGCCGTTGGAGTATTCCCGACGGATGGCCAGAAGGCTTCCAAGCCTCCGATCGAACTTGGATTGGCTTTGCGGCTCGAGCACGGGTTCTGATCGTCAACACCGAAAAGCTCAAGGACAAATCGCAATGGCCAACGAGTGTCCAAGACCTTGCATCATCGAGTTGGAAGGGGAACTGTGGATATGCAAATCCGGTTTACGGTACCACTGCGACCCACTTTGCGGTACTTGCCAGTCACCCGTCGGCTCTAGGAGCAACGCCATGGAGCGAGTGGATCGGAGAGGTTCGAAAGAATGCAGTGATGCTCGCGGGCAACAAACAAGTCGCCTTGGCAGTTTCAAGTGGTCAGATCGCTTGGGGTTTGACCGATACCGATGATGCAATCATCGAAAAGGAAAAAGGGATGCCTGTCGAGGTGGTCTTTCCCGATCAGTTACCAGACCAATTCGGTACCGTTTTTATTCCCAATACCGTCGCGGTGATCCGTAAAGCACCCCATCCGGTGCTGGCGGCTAAACTTGCCGACTATCTCGTGAGTGAGAAAACAGAATCGCGGCTTGCGATGAGTTCCTCGGCCCACTTCCCTGTATGGCCCGGAGCAGGTCAGCAGTCGCGCATCGAGACATTAGGTATCCGACGTGCCAAGGTCGATTTCGAAAAGGCCGCCGAACGTTGGCAAGCCGAGAATTGGCAAGCCGAATCGAAACCATCTCAAATAGACTAGGGTTTCACCGTAGCCTTGGTGTCATGGTTGCCTTCACACGTCCTCAGCGCGCTTAGGATCATCGATCCTTCTAGGATGGCTGCTGGATGATTAAAGAGTCGCCATCGAAGTCCAAGAGGAGTCGACAGTTACTGACCGCCTTGTGCTTAACCAACCATCGCGACAGGGGTCCGACGATGTTGGACTCCACGGCCTTCTGCAGGGGTCTTGCACCGAGTTCGGGATGGAATCCAACCCGAGCTAGACGCTCAAGAACTTGTTGAGTCCACTCCAACTGGATGTTTCGCTGGTGAATTCCCTCTCGATCGGATAGATCTCTTAACTCTTTGGCTGCGATAGCAGCGATGGCATCGAAACCCAAGGGATTGAAGGCAACGATTTCATCCAAGCGGTTAAAGAACTCAGGACGAAATGCACGTCGAATCTCCGCTCTAAAATCGACGTTGGATTCTTCGTTGAAGCCCAGCGATCCGCCACGTCGCACACCGATGTTGCTGGTCATGATGATAACGCAGGATCTGAAGCTAGTTGTCTGACCGTATCGATCTGTCAATCGACCTTCATCGAGCAGGCTCAAGAGAACGTCAAAAACATCCGGCGAAGCTTTTTCGACCTCATCGAGCAGCAGGACGGACAAGGGTCGATTACGAATATTCAGAAGCCAAGTAGCAGGATTGCCCGTGTTGTCCTGCAGGAACAGAGCGCTGGATCCGGGGCTGGAGTATTCGCTCATGTCGACGCGCACTAAAGGTGTTTTGTGCTTTTGGTAGCCAAACAAAGCCTTGGCGATTGCTTTTGCCAACTGAGTTTTTCCAACGCCGGTCGGACCGCAAAAGAATAGGTTGGCGAATGGACGACCGGGGTCGTTGAGATTCGATTTGATTCGGCTAAAAACATTGGCGGCCACTTCGCATGGTCGCTGTTGTCCGATGACCTCGCTCTTGAGCGACTCGACGATCGATGATTTATCCAAAGGGAGTTCATCGCGAAGCAGAACTTCGGGGACGCCGTAGAGCTCAGAGAATTGGGTTACCACTTCATTGACGCAGAGCGCATCCTTTTTGCCTCGTTTGATGAGTCTGTCGACCATTTTTTCGGCGAAGCGGACTGAAACTGACTGCAAAGGCGCTGAATGGTCCTTGGGATTTCCGGCTCAACGTAGATCTTCCTATCTGAGAGTCGATGATCGAGCAGTCGGTGCAGTAGGAGTTCCTCGCTTGAAGGAGTCCAGGGTTGAACTTTAAAGATCGGCAGCGCTTCGACGATTCCGGGAACGAGTTGTTGAATCGCGTCAAGTTCGCTTGGAGTGCTTTCGACGATCATTCGAACTTGCCCAGTTCGAATGAAGGGAACCAAAAAAGCGGCCATTGAATCCCTTGGGGAGGAGTCTCCAAGGCGTACCATATCCCGAAGGTTTTCTAGGATTAAGAAACCTTGGACATCATTCAATACTTGAACAGCAGTTTCCACTCGTTCCTGCCATTGCCCTAGGTACCTCATACCGGAGATCAGTCGATGGGCGCTAGTTCTCCAAAATCTCGGCTCGGGGACTTTGCGTTCGATCTTTGGCAATCGCTTGCGCTCGGCGCGCGCCTGGCCTTCGAGTTCCACGCAAGCGGCCTCGATCAGAGTAGATTTTCCGCAACCTGCTTCCCCGACCACAATACCACCGCCTGCAGTAATGAACTTCTTGAGTTCCTCGACAGGCCGTTGCTCTCGTATTTCGGCAGGTAGGAAGACACTCACTTTGTGTTGCAGCGGCTCTGCCAAGTCTTCGAAAAACTTTGTTGATCTGCAAGAAGAGCAATTCCACTTGTTATCATATCGAATAGGGATCCATTCCAATTCGCTATGCAGTGGCGGCCACCAGCGCAAAAGCTTTTCTGTAGTTACGCTTGCCGAACGATACTTGACGGCGAGATCGAGTTCAGGAGGAGGGTTGTCCCCCTCGGTGGACCATTCGGTCCAAAGGTTCAGTTCAGGAAGGTAGCAAGATCGCCTTCCGGTGTTGAATTCAATTCTCACATAGCGTATTGGCACAGCGATCGGTGTGCCGACGAGTCTTCGTTGCTTGTTGTGCTGATGGATGGGCTGTACCGTGAAAACTTTCGAAAATATTTTCGCATCAACCCAATCGTCGAAGTTAGCTAAATTCAAACTCGCCTGTTCGTTGGTAATTGCTTTGATCAAGCGCCGGCGGGCAACGGCAGCAGTTGGCCCTATGGCTTGCACTGTTGGCTCACCCAACCACTGCATGGTGTAGACGCCGTTTGCCGACCGATTGGCCATGGCTAACAATCTTAAACTCATGATTGCACCTCTTTTTCCAACCGGTCTACGAAGAGCCAATCAAGTGCTACGCGTCGTCGGGGATCCTTCAGGATTTCATGGAGTGTTTCACTTTCCAAATGGTAGGTGGGCGCTGTACCGAGTCCATCGCTGTTTACGATCTCTGTTTGATCAAGCTCCGGATCGATTTTGCACAGTGCTCGCAGTTTTTGGCTTGGTTGGACTGCGTCGGTGTATTCATCAAAAACGGGGTCGGGCTGGGAGCAAAGTTGCTTTAATTGCTCTGCGACGACCGCCCTAATGTTTCCATCTGGAGCTGAAACAGGGAATGATCCCAGGCGCAAAAGAAATCTGCCATCGTCGGCTACAACCAGTCCCTCGAACGCTTTGCACAAAGGTCCAGCCCCAAGTCCGGTGACCATCAGGTAGTTCGCGATTCCATCTGGACCGTTCAGTTGATGGACATTGTGCCGCTTGCCTGCTTGGGGTTGCTGCTCTTCAGGGAAATTGACCACGAAACCGAAACTCTCTCGAAGGAGACTCGGGAGGCGGTCGTAGAAAAGGGTTTCGATATGGTGTCGAAGGCTTGGATTGCTCAAGTCGCCCGCTAGGCATCGCAGATAGACGACTAGATCATCTGAATTCCCGTAATTTTCGGAAAGGCACTTGGCAAATTCGAGTTCCGCGGCCAGTGCCGACTGCAAAGACGTAGGATCATCCAAAGAATCAACCAAAGGATCTCCGTCGAGATAATCTTGGATCTCATCGGAGGCATTCGATTGCCTTTGGTAGAACTTGTTATGTGCTCCCGCGTTCCGTAAGTTCGACTTTGGCGTCTTCATTTTCGGGAGTTTCGCTTTTGCATCCGTTCTAGAATTCGATGGACTGGATTGATTTTGATACGACAGTTGCAGTTGCTGTCGCAATTCCCGGCAATGATCAACTTGCTCTCGAAGCGTATAGTATTGGCTGGTTTCAAGGGACCCTTGCGCCTTTGGATTAATCTTTTGTCGAAGTTTTTCGCAGGTCTTGGCTAGCTCATCGATGGTCCCTTGGCTATCTCTCAACGTCTGCTCGATTGGAGGCATTGCGAGTTGTTTGGCTTGTTGAAGGGGTAGAGCAATCACTTGAGTTCTCAGTTGATCTCGGTGACGATCGACGAGGATTAACTGGAAAGAATCGTCACAGCTTTCGGCCAAGCGATCTGCTACAGGCTGTGCGATAAAGCGTTCGACTTCCCTTTTCAGGACGCGCGCCCCGAGTTGGGGGTCATAACCGCGTTGAACCAACCAGTCCAATGCATCAGGGCTGATACGCATGGTGATCCGTCGCCGCCGGATGCCGTCTCGTTCGACCAGTTTACCCGCTTGAATGACGGCAATTCTCTCAATGTCCCTTTTTGATAGATGCCGGAACATGATGATATCATCGAGTCTGTTGATGAATTCGGGTCTGAAGAAAGCTGCAGCGGCTTTGACATAGTGCTCCCGTGCGAGTTGATCATTTGGTTCGAAGCCGATAGCCCGCTCGGCTTCCCTGGCACCAAGGTTGCTGGTCATAAAAATCAAGGTATCGCGAAAATCGATGGTTCGACCAATCGCATCGGTCAGCCGTCCTTCGCCGATGACTTGGAGCAAATAGTCAAAAACATCAGGATGGGCTTTCTCGATTTCATCAAACAGCAAGATCGAGAAGGGTGTACGCCGAACGGCGCTGGTAAGCTTTCCATCGGGTTGCTCAAAGTTTCCGATCAATTGCTCGGCTGCAGCCGTCGAATTGATCTCGTTCATGTCGAATCGGATCAAATGCTCGTGGCCATCGAAGAGGACTTGCGCAATCGCTTTGGCTGTTTCCGTTTTGCCGACTCCCGTGGGTCCTAAGCAGAGGAAGACTCCCATCGGTCGATCGTCAGGAGAGATGCCGGCGTTGCTGCGAAGAATATACTTCAGGATCCTATCGATCGCGGCATCTTGTCCGATCACCCGCGATTTGATCTGCTCTTCAAGCCGACTGTAGGTGAGTTTACGATTTGTCAAACGCAATCCTGTACGTCGCTCGATCCCACGCAAAATATCCGGGCCTGCCACCGAAGAGTTTTGTTGTTTCGACAAGTCCTCCATCAAATCGGTGACTTTGCCTGGGAATGCCTGCTTGCGTTGATAGCGATCGATGCTCGATATCAGCAGTGGCAATCCTGCTGGATGGAAAAATCGTTGGCGGCGGACCCCCAGGTCGCCCATTCTCTCGATGACGATGTCCATGGTTTGCTTGCTATCCATCGGCTCGACTTTCACCGACAGGAACATGTCGGCCAGTTCACGCCTGCGCAATCGCAGGATTCCGAGGGCCTTGGGTGTCAATTCGGTCAGGAGTCGGATTGGACGCACGGCGGCGAACGAGATCAACAGATCGGCCGCGGAATGGTCGCTATCGCGTGTTATGCCAGCGGTCAAAAGACCGATGGGATCTTCGATGTACAAAACATGATCCCTGCGATAGATCTCGTCGAGGATACTGAGCCATCGATCCTCCCATTGACCAACGTACATCATACCTGTGACGATGCGTTGGGAGTTGATTGCCCAAACCCTCTGTTTGTATTTGGGACGATTCGTCATTTCCAAGCGTTGGCGTACGACTTCGCGGATGATTGTGGTTTTCCCGACACCTGAATCACCGATGAGCGCCACAGCTTGTCGTTTTTTTGCTGCCAAGATTTTGAAGATTTGTTCGGTTTCGGATTCGCGACCTAAAACCGTCGGTGGATCTCGATCCTCGTCGTCAAGGCAGCGTCCTATTTCCTGGAGATGATGTACTCCTTTCGAGCTCTCGGTGCCCCCCATTCCTATGAAGAAGAACTTCCACGATCGAGGTTTAATGGGGACGTATTGGATATCGAAGGTATCCCACCAGTGGTCTCTAGGGAACAGGAGGTAAGACCAGTCCATGTCTCTCCAGTGTTTTTGCTTTTGTATCCATCGAGGAACGACTCGCTCGGCTTCATCCTTCAGGAAGTCTAAGTGACTGACTATCAGATTCATCGAATCGATCGCTGGGCATCGAGCCAAAAATTGGTTCCCGAAAGGTTGGATTGAAAAGGGCAAACGCGCCTTGACGGTCCGATCAGGTAATAGCAGTTTCAAATCGACGGTCGATGAAGTCCAACTCTCGTCAACGAGGAACCTTTTTAGAACCGATTGGTTTTCCGTATAGGTGACGTTTTTCAACATCTTACCAAGCTGATGCTTCAGTTCGCGGATCGCGGCTGAGTAGTAAGGGTTGCGCGAGTAGATATCGTAATCACCCAGGGAGTGGCATCTGTAAACAAGTCCGTTGGGTGTTCTATCGCGAAAGACGAGGCAAGCGGTTGTGATTTCCATATTCGTGGGGACTTTGCCTTTAGGGTCGTGGAAAGAGCGGGTTGCTCGCAAGGCTTGATTCAGGCAATGGTTCGAAACCCAATTGCAGCCAGAGGGCTTCTTCTGCCAATAGTTCCAAGAGTTCCATCACAGCCTTTTTCAGATCATCGTCCTTGGTCACCAGCATGGTCTTGGTAGGCATATGCATCATTTGAAATGAGTCAGGCAAGTACTGCCTGACGGGAGTCAAGTGGGATGCGAAGGGAACGTCGAGGAGATTCTCTGGTAGTTCCAGGTTCAAGACGGAACCTGGAAAAAGGCGGACTTTATATTCAAGCTTTTTCAGTTCGCCGCTTTTCTTCCAACGCAGTTGATGCACACCTTCTTCGAGGTCGAGAAAGCGTGCGGTATTACGGGTTGCTTTGTATTCCCTAGCTATACCAATGACCGAGTTCCAATCTTGGTTGTCGAAACTCCGCTCCGAGCGTACCGCTGCAAGACCGGCCTCTTCCCAGGTCTGAGTATTTGTTTCATCGGATTTGGGAAAGCGACCTTGGTTCTTTAATTTGATGAACTTGTTGTACTCGAATAGAACCCAGTAACTTTTCTCAGCCTTGAATCTCTTCGCGTGCGCATCGATGAGAAATCGAATTTGCAGGATATCGCTGCCGAGGTAGAAGATGGACGATTTCCCTTCGCTGATCCGAGTGAAATCCTGTTCGAACGAATCGAGATCGGTCAGGGCAAGTTTCAGATCGTTGGTTAGTTCTGTGGATTCGAGATCGGTCAGGGGGATGGAATCGCCATGGAGATAGGACTTCAAAATCCTTTGGTATCGGTCTTCGATACGCGCGACGACATCTTCGACGTTCTTGAGGGTATCTTGGACCTTTTTGAGTCTGGCTAGTTCTAAATCCTGTTGGTGGATTAGGTCTGTACGAGTGGTTGGTTTACCAGCTTTTGCAATGGCCTTCCCTAGGGTCTTAAGCCTTGCACAGATCCTTTCGGAGATCTCCAAGACCCGACGGTTTTCGCTGCTTTTTTGTAATAGCAATGACTTGTGATGCAAATCCCGCCAAACGTCGAGCCGTGTGCCGTGAACTTTTGTATCGGAGTTGGTCGCGATCGGAGGACGAATCGGGTTGTCTGATGTTTTCGGTAGATCCCGTGCCAGCACGTGATTCCCCTGCAAACTGAGTTCAATATTTCGAATGCCCGCAGAGGGATTCTCATCGGATGGATTTTCTGCCAAATAGATCGAGAGGGGGAAGGCGATCGATTCCTCGATGGCACGTCGCAAAGGGCGTGCACCGTATTGGGGTAGATACCCTCGTTGGGCGATCCAATCGAGCAGTTCCTCGGTGGCTTGGATCTCCATATTTCCGTAAGAGATACCGGGTCGTTGTGAGAGTTTTTGCAATTCGCGGGAAGCGATTCGTCGAACGTCTTGGCGGCTCAGTGGCATAAAGGGGATGATGCGATCCAGACGTCCCAGCAATTCCGGGCGGACATACCGACGCACTTCACTTTGAAAGTGTTCGCGAAAGTCGTTGGTTCCTTCGGAGCCGAAGCCTGTTGCGGTTGCTCGAAATGATTCGACACCCAGGTTGCTAGTCATGATGATGACCGAGCTGCGGAAATCAGCGCGTCTGCCTGCGGTGTCGGTCAATCTTCCCTCCCCCAAAACTTGAAGGAGCACATCGAAGACTGATGGGTGTGCTTTCTCGATCTCATCGAGAAGGATTACCGAAAATGGCTGATCCAGGATTGGGCCGGTCAAGGTTCCCGAATCGCAGCTTCGGATCCCGGTCAAACGCCCGACGGACTCCGGGGTCGCATACTCGCTCATATCCAAGCGGACCATTCGTGAAGATTCGCTAAAAAAAACCTCCGCAAGCGACTTGGCCATCTCCGTTTTGCCTACTCCGGTCGGCCCGATGAAGAGAAAGGAGGCAAGAGGCTTGCCGGGTCGTTGAAGTCGCGATTTGACAGTGATCACCAAATTCGCAATCCCATCGACTGCTTCGTCTTGTCCCATCACCCGATTGGCTAATTTCCCTCGCAGCTCCTCGTATTCCAAGGGGACTTGATCATCGATCAAAAAGCGGGGCATACCGGTTTGTGCTGTAAAGGCTTGCATCATCGAACTTGGGCTCAGCGCTGAACCAGATTCCAAGATGCTGATAGCGCTTTGGATTAGCCGCAAGGGGACCGATGGCATGACCGAGTATCCGCAGAACCGTCGGCAGAGTGCCTCGATGGTTTGGATTGTGTTTGGCTCCATATAGATCGGCTGGCGATAACCGATCTCCTCGAGCTCCGCTTGGCGTTCGGACAACCAATCCCAGGCGACTCGTTCGAGCAAACGAAGGTTTTTTTCGGGGGCTAATTCCTCGACATCTACGCGTAGAAAGCAACGAAGCAGCGCGGGGTCGTTACGCTCGAGACGTTGGTATTGCGCCGGGGTGCATTCGGCAATGACTCGGATATTCCCTCGTTGCAATTCAGGCTTCATTCGCGATGCGACGCCTGGTGCATCCTCTAATTTCCCCGACTCAACCAATTCCACCAGCGAGCCAACGTGAAGATAGCCACGGGTGTTACGAAGTTCCTTTAAGAGTGCTTCGAATTGGCGCTGCCACATACCCCATCCGCACTGGCCTGAAACCAGGCGAGAGCCGCTTGTCGACCAAAGGTTTTCCAATGCGGCATGCCGTTTCGGAAGATGTTGAACAATCGAAGTCTTGCCAACACCCGGTTCCCCTACCAACAGCACGCTCTGAGCAACTTTGGAGAATAGAATCTCGGCGACCTGATCGACAAGTCCATCGCGCTCGTAGATGTTCCCTCGAATCCAGGATGAAATGCGATTGCTGGTTTTATTCAAAACGGGTGTGCAAGTTTTATCTTTATCTGCTTTCGGCTGACTTAGAAGCAAAGCAGGGAATCTCAGAACACGCACTTCGATGGTTCGGTTGAAGAGCCAGTCTTGTAGGAATGACAAGTCTCTTTTTTTTCGTCGGAATTCGATTTCCGAGAGACACTCGCTAACCAACGGTCCATTTTCCCAATAGGAAGCCCGACCGATCCAAGTTCGATCTAGGGACGGAGCGTGATAAGCATGATGCTTCTCGTCCACTTGCCAGCGGACAAACCCGATATCCAGCGGGACTGTGTTGGAACTTCCAAGTTCCGTGAGTTTCAAGTCCACCCTTAGGGTCAAGGCGGCGGGGGGCTCGAAAGAAGGATTACTTCCTGGGATGGGCATGGCCCATGTCCTAGGCTTCCAGTTGGCGAAGCACTTGATCAAACTTCGTCGAACCTCACCTAGCAATTGCGATTTATTAGAACCTATTCGTTCTATTTTAAATGGTGGTAACGAGCTGACGCGGAAAACCTTTTGATGCAGCTTCTCGACTGCCAGATAGAACTTGAATTCCGACTGCTGTTGCGCAGCGTCTTGCTTCTGAGAAATGGGCATGATTCGGACGACTTAGAGATAAATGATTCCTCGATTAGTTAAAAGCCGTTCGCTCATGATAGCATATTCATAAGTGGTGAGAGAAAATCCACAAGCAATTTCGTGTTGTGCGATGATCGGAGGGGATCCATTCCTTAAAATACGGTTTTTCAGGTGTTTAATTGGATATAGCGATTTGTTTTGGGACCGGCTGTTGCGTGCTCGTGCTCGAGAGGTGTTTAGCAGGCGCAGTTATGCGAGTGCTCAGGAACTTCGACTCCACTCCGCAGAGGAATTCCTACCTTCCCAGTACAAGCACGAATTGAATTAGTTTTAGCCACTCTACTTCCTCAATAGCCAATAAAGGTGAAATAAAAAACGTTCGACGAAGGATACTTGAGAGTATGCTTTCGCACATCAGATTGAGTGATGTAATCCCAAATGGCAGTCGAACGTTTTCGGGCGTGAGGCACGATCTTTCGCGTGCCCTTGTGCATACTACAGACAGCATTGGGTTCGATCAGGTTCGGACTGTAAACGAAAATCCAGGAGGGATTGGCTGGATAGACCCCGAGTTATTGGGGGAGTTTTGCTAGCGATCCAGTAGCCGTTTTGTGGCATCGGTATCGATCAGCCGATCCAAGATTTTTCTGACCAAATCCGAGCATGTTTTTCACTTTTGTGCACAATCAGACTCGTTGCTCGCTAGGCGAAGGGCTCGCCTAGATTCGAACGCCTATGTTCATGCTTGTTGCATTGCACGCAAAGCATGTCCAAAGCGT
>Ga0082207_1000170_pt1 | contig 37463 bp, 38 predicted proteins | sample LakMenEpi10Aug09_FD_71540 | JGI IMG/M metagenome (GOLD analysis project Ga0082207, IMG submission 71540) | reverse complement strand
TAATGGGAAACGAGTTTCACCTGTGTATGTCTTATGTGGTTCTGCAACTGCACATGCTGGCGGTGACATCCAAAATGAACGGTAGTAAGACTTGCGGTAGTAGTAACAAGTCATACGGAAACCAAGTGGGAAGATCAAAATGATTAATGCTGGTGACAAAGCAAAGTTAAAGATCTGAGAACTTACTGGTGTGAAGTTTGCAATTGTTGCACCTGGATCACAGCTATCGGAAAGACATGGGGAATAGAAAGGTGAGATTAGGTGGCTATCTTTAACAAAGTAGTACTTGTTCTCGAAAGCGCGGAAGGTTGCGTAGATAACAAATGAGATCAGTACGCTAAAAGTTAAAAGCGGTTCCAACCACCACTTATCTGTGCGAAGTGTGCGCTCTTTGATCTTGGCGCGTGTTGGTGAAAAAACACCTGACATTGACAACTCCCCTAACAGTTTGTTCTGAAGAAACTGCGAAACAACTGGGATAAGTGTCCTCTTAAGGCCGAAAAGTGGCTAGGTGTAGCTGCGCCTGAAAGGTATGAACTCAGCCACAAAAGATAGGTATCCCTTGGCTAAGAAAAATGGCGGAGGGCGTGGGATTTGAACCCACGAAACTTTCGTTTGCCGGTTTTCAAGACCGGTGCACTCGGCCGCTATGCGAGCCCTCCGTGGGAGAGATTACCTGAATATGGCTCAGGTGCAAAAAATGGGAGAGCCCTTAGGCGGGCAGATCCAAGAGTTGTTCGATGATCTTTGCGACTCCATCAGCTTCACATGGTTCTGCGATTGCTGTGGCAAAGGATGGCGCATCTGGATGTCCATCTGACATTGCATAAGAACGAGAAGCCCATTGCAGCATTGAAAAGTCGTTGGGGTTGTCTCCAAATGAAACGCAATCGTCGGCAGTTAATCCAACGCGTTCTGCCATCATCGCCAATGTTGTGCCCTTAGAAATATTGAGCGCAGATATTTCAATCAGTGAATCTCGTGAAGTTGAGTGTGTGACGGTTACAAGATCATGTAATTCACGATGTGCAACTTCAACCATTTGATCTGATGTAAATTCATGGTTACTACACCTTCCTAGAATTTTTAAAGCTGGGCGAGTAATCACATCTTCAATTTTGCCAATCCCGACATTATCTAAACCAATATCCCACTTGGGAACATATGCAATTTCACGGTGATAGTGATCATTAGATTCGACAGCAAATGACATTTCAGGCATTGCAATTCGCATACGTCGTACTACTTCTAATTGATCTTCGACTGTAATCATCCACTCTTGCAAAACTTTGTCATTCATTAAGTCATACAGCATGGCACCGTTACAGCAGATCGCTTCACCGAAACCAAATGCTTCGCGGATTTCGCCCATCCATCGCGGTGGCCGCCCGGTTACAAAGAAAACATGTATGCCCATATCTTTGGCGCGAGTAAAGACATCAATTGTTCTTTGAGAAATAACACCTTTGTGCGAAACAATCGTGCCATCTAGATCTGTAGCAATTAATTTAGGGCGTTTATTCACACCAACTCAAATCGTTGTGTGCCTAGGAATGGTTGTAGCGCGGCAGGAATGTTGACTGAACCATCTGAATTCTGATGATTTTCTAAAATCGCAACAATCATGCGCGGGATTGCAACCAATGTGCCGTTTAATGTGGCAACTGCTTTGGTTCCATCGGCATCTTTAAAGCGAATGTTTAAGCGGCGTGCCTGAAATTCAGTGCAATTAGAGGTACTTGTAACTTCGCGATAAGCCTCTTGTGTAGGTATCCAGGCTTCGATATCAAACTTGCGATTAGCGCTAGAGCCAAGATCACCTGATGCCACATCAATAACTCGGTATGGAATCTCCATTGCATTAAGAAAATCTTTTTCCCATTGCAATAAACGTTGGTGCTCTTCTTTTGCTTGATCTGGATGACAAAATGAAAACATTTCAACCTTATCGAACTGGTGAACTCGAATAATTCCACGAGTGTCTTTTCCATATGTTCCAGCTTCGCGACGAAAACATGATGAGTACCCGGCATAACGAATCGGCAGTTTGTCTGCTGGTAAAACTTCATCCATATGCATTGCCGCTAATGGAACTTCTGAAGTTCCCACTAAGTACACATCATCTTTTTCCAGGTGATAAACATTTTCGGCAGCTTGGCCAAGAAAACCAGTTCCTTCCATTGCAGCTGGATTAACAAGCACTGGTGGAATTACAGGAGTAAATCCTGCTTTTAGTGCTGATGAAATTGCGAAGTTAACTAATGCAAATTCCAGCATCGCACCAACGCCGGTCAAATAGTAAGAACGAGAACCTGCAACCTTTGCACCACGTTCGGTATCAATTGCACCTAGCAACTTACCAAGTTCGACGTGATCTTTTGGTTGGAAATCAAATGCACGTGGCGTGCCAACATGTTCAATAACTACAAAATCTGCTTCGCCGCCAATTGGCGCAGCTGGATCTAAAATATTTGAAAGCTGCATAATTAACTGTTTGCTTTGTTCTTCAACTTCTGCGCGCTTTGAATCGGCTTCTTTTACCTTGGTAGCGAGCTCTTTTGCGTTCTCTAGGAGCGCGGCTTTCTCATCACCTTTTGCGGCACCTACGGATTTGGATAAAAGGTTTTGTTCTGCACGTAAGGTTTCAAACTTTTCAATCGCTGCGCGGCGAACTTCATCAATTGCTATTACTTTGTCAACGATCGATGCATCTTCGCCGCGGCCAATCTGGGACGCGCGAACTGCGTCAGGATTTTCGCGTAAGTACTTGATGTCGATCATTTACTTGCCTTTTCTCGTGGGTATGAGCCAAGGAATCGGATGTCTTCGCAGATTGCTCGAAGGCTTTCTACTGCCTCCTTCACAGATGTATCTGCGATGTGACCCTCAGCGTCAATAATGAAATGGTAGTGGCCGAGTTCGAGTCCGGTTGGACGTGATTGAATAAAAGTAAGGTTGACGTCGCGCTTAGCGAATTCAGTCAAAATATCTAGCAGTGCTCCCGCATGATCCATCGCAATAAAGACTGCCAGCGAGGTGCGATCCCACCCTGTGTTCTTTGGGATAGTTCCTGGTTTTGAAACCAAAATAAAGCGTGTGATTGCACCGACGTTGTCGCCGATGTTGTCTGCAATGACGCGAAGTCCGTAATGGGCGGCAGCTACCGGGGCTGCAATCGCTGCATCAAATTCGCCGCGTGAAATAGCTTCAGCTGCAGCAGCAGTTGATGCAGTAGAAATTAGCTCTGCGTCGGGATAGTGCGTTGCAACAAAGTTGCGGCATTGTGCTTCTGCGTGAGGATGGGTTGCAATTCGCAAAATCTCTTTGTCATCGCCTTTAATCATTAAAGCAAAAGAGACTGGCAGTGTTACTTCGCCAACGATTGTTAGAGGTTCACCAGTTGCAAGTTCATCGAGTGTGCGCGCAACAACACCTTCGACTGAATTTTCGATAGGTACCAACGCAAAATGGGCTTTACCTAAACGAACCGCATCAAGTGCTGCGGTGACGTTTGCATAAGGCATCAGGCGATCATTAGAAGAAGTGATCTTTTTAAGAGCCGCCTCTGTAAATGTTCCCTTAGGACCGAGATAGGCGTATGTACTCACTTGCTAATGGTACCCGAGTACGGACCTCGCATATGACGGGGTATTGGTGATCAAGACATCCACACCGTTATCAGCGCAAAAGCGCATATCGTCAGCATCATCAACGGTCCAAACAAAGAGTTTGCGTGGATCTTGATTCAAATGTGGTTTTTTTCTAAAGGCAGAAATCCCAGGTCCGATAACTTGCGCAGAAGTAAACCTGCGCATCGCAAATGAAAACTTATCATGAAGCAAAGCCACGGTTTGTTGATCAGGATTTATCTTTCGAATATTTTCTAAAGCTAGCCATGAAAATGACATCACAGAAATCTGAGCAGCTGGTTTTTCCTGTCCAATCAAATCCATGACTTTCTTTTCAACTGCATTTGAAGTGGGCACTGGATGTTTGGTTTCGATTGCCAACTCTTTTTTGTTATCTCGCGCAAGAGTTAACAGCTCCTCTAAAGTAATTGCTTTCGGGTACAGCCTTTTGATTTCTGAAAAGCTTGTATCGGCGATGCGTGCTGAGTTTCCGGCAATACGTTGCATATCCGCGTCATGCCACAGTACTAATTGATTGTCTTTGGATAATCGAACATCGCATTCAAAACCATCTGCCCCGTCATCGATTGCGGCTTTGTAGGCAGCCATTGTTAGTTCGGGGTGTTGTTTCGAGGATCCGCGGTGGGCGTAAATCTTCACCTTTGAAGGTTACACCGTTACTCTTAGAACCATGAGCGCACACTTTTTTGAAACATCAGCGCGCTCGGCTATTGGTTTAGTGCGACAAGGAAATGAGGACTCTGGTTTTGTTTCCCCGCAATTGATTGCAGTCGCCGATGGAATGGGTGGTCACGCTGCTGGCGAGGTTGCCTCTCGCATAGCAGTTGAAGTTCTGCAATCTTTAACTTCTGCTTTGATTTCAACTGAGATAGATGAAGACTCGGTTGAAGACCTTTTGATGCATTCACTTCACAGTATTGATTCAGAAATTTCGGTAGTTACTGATGAAGATCTTGATAAACGTGGAATGGGTACAACTCTGACCGCATTACTTATTCGCGACAAGTACATCTCTTTGTTGCACGTTGGTGATTCTCGCTGTTATCGCTTGCGCGGAAACACCTTAGAACAATTAAGTAATGACCACACAGTTATCCAGGAGTTGCTTGATCAAGGTGCTATTTCACCGGCCGAAGCTGTTGAGCACCCACAGCGTTCCATGCTGACTCAAGCTTTGCGAGGTGATGGGGATGTAACACCAGTTCTGCAGATGTATGAGATTAAAAAAGGCGACCGCTACCTGCTGTGTTCAGATGGTTTATCGGGGGTTTTGACGGAAAAAGAGATCAAAATAGGTTTAAAGAAATCTGATAAAGATGAAGCGGTCAAGTTTTTAGTTGATGCAACTTATGTCAACGGAGCACCTGATAATGTCACTGTACTTATCGCTGATATTTCAGATGAAGCGAAAACGAAACCAACATTGATAGGAGCAGCACATGATTAATTCGCTGCTCGGTGGTCGTTACAAATTAGGTGAAATGATTGGTACCGGCGGTATGGCTGATGTTTATGTCGCCGAAGATACGCGGTTAGCCCGTCAAGTTGCAGTCAAAGTTTTGCGTAGTGACTTAGCACGCGATCCCTCTTTTGTTGCACGCTTTCGCAAAGAAGCTCTCGCTGCTGCAGCCCTTAATCATCCAGGAATTGTTGCAGTTTATGATTCAGGAGAAGAACCTGCGCCATACATTGTGATGGAGTTGATTTCAGGTCACACACTTCGCGAATTAATTCACAAAGGTGAACGGGTTCCTTTAAAGCGGGCCCTTGAAATAGGTGAAGGTATTCTTGCTGCCCTGGAATATTCGCACCACAGTGGAATTGTTCACCGGGATATTAAACCTGCAAACATCATGATCACTGATAGTGGTGATGTAAAGGTGATGGATTTTGGTATTGCACGTGCTTTGGCTGATTTAGGTGCGACTTTAACCAGTACCTGGAATGTTGTTGGAACTGCGCAGTATTTGTCTCCAGAACAAGCGCTGGGTGAAGTTGCAGACCTACGAAGTGATATTTATTCAACGGGATGTTTGTTATACGAAGTATTAACCGGTAAACCACCATTTACTGGCGAGACACCTGTTTCTATTGCTTATCAACACGTCTCTGGTGTTTTAGTTGCCCCTAGTTCAATTGTTCCGGATCTTCCTGCCGGTATAGATACTTTGCTAACTGTTGCGTTAGCTAAAAATCCAGATGATCGATATCAATCTGCGGGATTAATGTTGGATGATTTGTACAAGATTAAAACCGGTGAAGTTGTCACCACAAAAATTGCCAAGCAGGCCGTCTCTAGGCGTAAAGTTTTGATTGGGGCAATTAGCGCTATTGCTGCTACTGCATTGCTTGCAACCGGTGTATTTCTTACTCGCCCTGATGTGGCCACATCAAACCTGCCACAGCTTCCAAATGTTGTCGGATTGACCGAAGTTGAAGCCAAAGCATTATTGAATGACTACGTTGTAACGGTTACTCGTGCATACGATGGAAGAATTCCTAAAGATCGGGTTGCTAGTCAATCTCCTCTAGCAACTACCAGAGCGCAAAAAGGTTCAGGGGTTGTATTAGTTATTTCAGATGGCCCCGGTAGTTCTACCGTACCTATTGATTTAGTGGGTATGTCACTTTTGGATGCACGTAGCGCTTTAGCATCGGTTGGACTAGTTGTTGCATCGACAGAGGCAGTTCCTTCAGATGAACTACAAGGCACGGTTCTAAAGGTAACTCCAGAACCAGGATCGACGATTACTGCAGGTAGCGGAGTTGTATTGCAAATTGCCAGTGGTGAAGTAAGTGTTCCTTCTTTACTTGGCATTGAAGCTTTACAGGCAAAAACAATTTTAGTGCAGGCAGGTTTCTTGGTGCGCGAAGTTGAAGCCTATGATGCCAATCAACCAATTGGTGTTGTTATTCGTCAAGCACCAGATGGTGGAACAACACAAACCATCGGTAAATCAGTAACAATTACAATTAATAAAGCGCCGTAATTTAACGGTGAACGACTGGAGATAATCCAACTGCTTTTTCGCGAGCGCCTTTATCTCCACACATTACTAACCAGTTAGCAAGCATTTGATGTCCGTGCTCTGTCAAAACTGATTCTGGATGAAACTGCACACCTTGAATCGGAAGTGTTGTGTGTTGCATTGACATCACTAAACCAGAATCAGTTGATCCGGTGATGTGTAAAGTATTTGGAACTGAATCTTTTTCGACACATAATGAGTGATAGCGGGTTGCAATAAATGGTGATGGAATATCAGCTAAGACGCCTTCTTGTTTGTGATACACAAGTGAAGTTTTTCCATGAAGAAGTTCTGGCGCACGAGAAACTGTTGCACCAAAGGCAACACCGATCGCTTGATGTCCGAGACAAACACCAAACAATGGAATCGAGTGCTGGGCGCAGTACTTGATCATCTCAACCGAGATGCCTGCTTTTTCTGGGGTCCCTGGTCCTGGAGAAATAAGCACTCCGTCGTAATTGGATGCTTCGGCCGCGGCCACCGCGTCGTTTCGAACCACGGTGCATTCAGCGCCTAATTGCTGTAAATATTGGACCAAGTTAAAGACAAAAGAGTCGTAGTTATCTACGACAAGAATCTTGGTGGCCATAGGAGCATTCTGTCTCATGGTGTATCTTTCGCGTATGCCTAAATCAAAGCTACGTAAAAAGGTTGTTGAGCAGCGCGCTCACGATCAAGAGGTTGATGTCCAGACCCCCCATGTTCCTTTGGAGAGCCCACGCTGGCTAGCTCCAACCATGGTTGCAGCCTTTTTGATCGGCTTATTCTGGATTGTGACCTTCTATGTGACCCAGACCCAGTACCCAATCCCTGGCATCGGCGCGTGGAACATGATCGTTGGATTTAGCTTCATAGGTGTGGGTTTCTCGCTAGCAACTCGCTGGCGCTAATTTTTACCCTCTAATTACACCGTTGTAATTCGATCCACAATGTGGGTAAAGCCTGTGGATAACTTACCGCCGGACCATAACTAACTGGGCAGCTACTACCCCGCCGATTAATCCACCTAGATGTGCCCGCCAATCAACTCCACCTATGGCAAAACCAAATGCAAAGTTGATTCCGATAATCACAACAATAGAACGAATATCAGCACCGATTTTCTTGCCAACGATGGCTAACGCGCCAAACAAACCAAAGATCGCACCTGATGCGCCAACTGAGGCACTGTATAGGGATGCAAAGTAAGCCGAAGTTAAAGAACCAGTTAACAATGAGAAAAAGAAAACGATTAGGAATTTTTGTTTTCCAAAAGCTTCTTCCAACGGGTTACCTAAAACCATCAACGAATACATATTGAATCCCAGGTGCAGGATTCCGCCATGGGTCAGCGCAACTGTAAACAATCGGTACCACTGATTAGTAAATTGCAAGTATTCAAAACTTGGTAGCAACAATTGCTGTTGTATAGATGGCACAACCATTTGCAACAGATAAGCACCGCAGATAACTGCGATTAGCGAATAAGTGGCGGAACGTTTAAGCAACTGTAACGCTGTTGATTGTGATGTCAGTTGTTGGCTTGTCTTGTGCACCAGTCTTTGCTGTTGCAATTGCATCGACAACTGCTTGGCTAGCTGCATCTTTAACTTCACCAAAAATGCTGTGCTTGCGGTTTAACCATGTTGTTGGCGCAACGGTAATAAAGAACTGTGAACCATTGGTTCCAGGTCCTGAATTAGCCATTGCAAGAATATATGGGCGATCAAAGGTAAGTTCGCCATGGAATTCATCTGCGAAACGGTAGCCCGGTCCACCTGTACCGCGACCTAGTGGATCTCCACCTTGAATCATGAAACCGTCAATGACGCGGTGAAAAATTGTTCCGTCATACAACTTTGCAGTTGTCTTTTGTCCGGTGCGTGGATCTGTCCACTCTTTGGCACCAGTTGCTAGCTCAACAAAGTTTGCAACTGTCTTTGGTGCATGGTTTGGGAAAAGTTCGATAACAATGTCACCGAGTGATGTGTGAAGGGTCGCTGTTGAAGTCATGGCGGTAGATTACCCTAAAGATCAAGCAAGAATCCTATGAAATGCACTGATTGGTTGTTGTGCTTTTGTGGGATGGTGAAAACTATTTAAGTGATTATGTAATTAATGTTTTGACAGCTAATTCTTTCAGTAATCCATGAATTATTCTTCATGTATTCTGACTATATGAATTCTTGGGATCTAGCCTTATCGAATCTTTCCTCCGTGGGTGTGCTTGCTTTCGCCTTTGGTTTCCTTGCCGCGCGCATTAAAAGTGATGTGCGGGTTCCTGAACAGATCTATCAGTTTCTTTCTATCTATCTTTTGTTGGGTATCGGGCTTAAAGGCGGCCACTCCCTAAGAAGTGTGACCGTGGAGGAAGTTCTTACGCCTGCACTGACCACTGTTATTGCTGGTGCATTGATCCCGCTGTTTGCGTATTTGGCTTTACAGTTAATCAAGAGTTTGTCTGCCGTTGATAGGGGTTCTATCGCTGCTCATTATGGTTCGACTTCTTTGGTGACTTTTTCAGCAGCGCTTTTGTTTTTAGAAAGTAATTCGATCTTTGTAGAAGGTTTTGCACCAGCTTTGCTGACACTAATGGAGATCCCAGGTTTGATAGTTGGTATTTATTTGGGGTCTAGAAATTCTGTGTCTGAAGTTAAATGGAGTGAAACTTTAAAAGAAGTTTTGCTTGGAAAAACTGTGTTGTTGTTATGCGGTGGTTTGTTTATAGGCGCGGTATCAACCAATGAAGGTTATGACAAAGTTAATCCATTTTTTGGTGGTTTGTTAAGTGGTTTCTTAGTGTTGTTTCTGCTTCACCTTGGTTACTTGGCAGGGTTTAACTTTTCCGAAGTCCGAAAGGTTGGCAAACCTTTAATTGTTTTTGGACTTTTATTTCCATTAATTATTGGTGTTGCCGGTGTTGCAGTTGGAGAGTTGATTGGACTCTCAATTGGTGGGGCCACGATTTTTGGAGTTTTGTGTGCGAGTGCTTCTTATATTGCAGCACCTGCTGCCGTCCATGTTGCATTACCCAAAGCAAATGCAACAGTTGCTTTGATGTCGAGTATCGGCGTTACGTTTCCATTTAATTTAATCATTGGAATTCCGGTGTATTTCAAAGTTGCGGAATTTTTAAGCACTTTATAAAACTAAAGAAAACTACTGTGGAGACCAGGGGAATCGAACCCCTAACCCCCGCCTTGCAAAGGCGGTGCTCTACCAATTGAGCTAGGTCCCCGTATTAGAACGGGTGGGCCCAGGTGGACTTGAACCACCGACCTCTTCCTTATCAGGGAAGCGCTCTAACCAGGCTGAGCTATGGGCCCGCAGCAAAGATTTCTCTTTATTGCGCGAAGTGCCAAGATTACCTTGAACTTCACTAACTCCCAAAACGAGCGTAACCCGCTGGAAATTAGAGCGTTTAACTCAGGATGCGAACCATACTAACTTTTCGCGGAAATCTCATCTTCGCCATTCTTGGTCACAGATAACAGGCTCACACCTTCATCAAGGTTAACCAAACGCACACCCATACTGTCGCGGCCAGTCTGACGGACCTCGGCTGCAGGGGTTCTCATGACTGTTCCCGCGGAAGTGATCGCAAGGATCTCATCCTCATCACGAAGAACCAATGCGCTAACAAGGGATCCACGTGAATTCTCATCAATTTTGGCGGCTTTAATTCCAATTCCGCCACGACCTTGTAATCGATACTCATCGATAGGAGTTTTCTTTCCATAACCACCATCGGTAGCTGTAAACACAAATGAATCCTTGGCAAGGTCTGCATTAACGCGTGCCATTGTTAACAAATCATCACCGGCGCGGAATTTCATTCCGATCACACCACTTGTGGAACGACCCATCGACCGAAGTGATTCATCATCTGCAGTAAATCGCAGTGACATTCCCTTTGTTGAAACAAGAAGTAATTCATCATCTGAATTAATTAATGATGCAGAAACAACTTCGTCACCTGGCTTTAATGTAATTGCAATTAATCCACCTGTGCGAGGTGAATCGTATTCATTCAATGGGGTCTTTTTAACTAAACCATTACGGGTTGCAAGAACAAGATACGGAGAAATTGTGTAATCCTTTAATGACAAAACTTCGGCAATTTTTTCATCTGGTTTGAAAGCCATCAAGTTAGCAACGTGTTGTCCGCGCGCATCGCGACCTGCATCTGGTAATTCGTGAACCTTTGCGCGATAGACGCGACCTTGGTTAGTAAAGAACAGCAACCAGTCGTGGGTAGAGGCAACAAAGAAATGATCTACAACATCATCTTCTTTTAGTGCAGCTCCCTTAACACCACGGCCACCACGGCGCTGTGATCGATAAAGATCGGCCATTGTGCGCTTTGAATATCCACCGCGGGTAATAGTTACAACAACATCTTGATCAGGAATTAAATCTTCGGCGCTGAAATCGCCTTCACTTGCAATGATTTGGGTGCGGCGTTCATCCCCGTATTTTGCGACCAAATCTGCAAGCTCTGTCTTAACAATTTCGCGTTGTTTTTCAGGGCTTACAAGAATCTTGTTTAGTTCGACAATGTCAGCCATTAAACCGTCGTATTCATCGTTGATCTTTTGGCGTTCCAAGGCTGCGATACGACGCAATTGCATATCCAAAATAGCGTTAGCTTGAATTTCATCAACAGATAACAACTTCATTAAACCTGTGCGGGCTTCTTCGGGGGTGGTTGATGCGCGAATCAATGCGATAACCGCATCTAGTGCATCAAGTGCCTTTAAATACCCTTGCAAAATATGTGCGCGTTTTTCTTTTTCCGCTAAACGGTACTTAGTGCGGCGAATAATTACTTCTACTTGGTGTTCGATGTAGTAGCGAATGAATTCATCAAGACGTAAGGTGCGAGGGACGCCATCAACTAGGGCCAACATGTTTGCACCAAACGTGTCCTGCAACTGTGTCTGCTTGTAAAGGTTATTGAGAACTACTTTTGGAATTGCCGATTGTTGCAAGACAATTACTAAACGTTGACCAAGACGTTCATTTCCTTCATCGCGAACATCTGCGATCCCCTTGATTTTTCCATCTTTAACAAGCTCTGCAATCTTCAATGCCAGATTGTCTGGGTTAACTTGGTATGGAAGTTCGCTGATAACTAAGCATGTGCGCTTGTTGATTTCTTCAACCTGTACAACTGCGCGCATTGTGATCGAGCCACGGCCTGTGCGATACGCCTCTTCGATTCCAGTACGACCAACAATTAAACCCTTGGTTGGGAAGTCTGGGCCTTTAACAATTTTAATTAAATTATTTAATAATTCATCTTGTTTCATCTCTGGGTGTTCCAGTGAGAAAATTACTGCTTCGCCGATTTCACGCAGATTGTGAGGCGGAATATTTGTTGCCATTCCGACTGCAATACCGGCTGAACCATTAACAAGTAGATTTGGCAGGCGGCTCGGTAAAACTGTTGGTTCTTGTGATCGACCATCGTAATTAGGAATGAAATTAACGGTGTCTTCGTCGATATCGCGCATCATCTCCATGGCAATTGGAGATAAACGGGCCTCTGTGTAACGCATTGCTGCAGCCGGATCATTACCCGGGGAACCGAAGTTTCCATTTCCATCAATTAGTAAGTAGCGAAGCGACCAGTGTTGAGCTAAACGAACAACAGAGTCGTAAATCGCGGTGTCACCGTGTGGGTGGTAATTACCCATAACGTCACCGACGATGCGTGACGACTTGTAATAACCCTTATCTGGGCGATAACCCGCGTCATACATTGCATACAAAACGCGGCGGTGAACTGGTTTTAAACCATCTCGAACATCTGGCAATGCACGTCCGACGATAACCGACATCGCGTAATCTAGATATGAACGCGCCATTTCAACTTGTAGATCGACGGTTTCAATCTTGTCGAAGTTTTCTAAATTGTTTGGGTTTAGTTCATCCATTAGATATCCAGGAACCTAACATCTTTGGCGTTGCGCTGAATAAATGCGCGACGTTTTTCTACATCTTCACCCATTAATACTGAGAACAAATCATCGGCTGCAGCGGCATCATCAAGTGTTACACGCACAAGTACCCGGTGCTCTGGGTCCATTGTTGTATCCCAAAGTTCCTTAGCTGGCATTTCACCCAAACCTTTGAAGCGTTGGATTCCATCATCCTTAGGTAAACGCTTTCCTGCAGCTATACCAAGTTCAATCATTCCATCGCGTTCACGATCACTAAATGCATATTCGACCGGATCTTTTCCGGCCCACTTTAATTTATACAAAGGAGGTTGAGCAAAGTACACAAAACCTTGCTCAATCAATGGACGCATAAAACGGAATAACAAAGTTAAAAGCAATGTACGAATATGTTGTCCATCAACATCAGCATCGGCCATCAAAATAATCTTGTGATAGCGCAGTTTGTTGATATCAAAGTCATCATGCACACCTGTACCAAGTGCAGTAATCAGGGCTTGAACTTCATTGTTTTGTAGAACACGGTCAATGCGGGCTTTTTCGACATTTAAAATTTTTCCGCGGATTGGAAGAACTGCTTGGTTACGTGAATCGCGTCCACCTTTTGTTGAACCGCCCGCTGAATCACCTTCGACGATGTACAACTCGCATTTAATTGGATCAGTCCATTGGCAATCAGCTAACTTGCCAGGCATTCCACGTCCTTCTAATAAACCTTTTCGGTTACGGCTTAAATCGCGCGCTTTGCGAGCTGCAACACGGGCCGCGGCGGCATCAATGCTTTTACGTACGATTTCCTTGCCTTCTATAGGGTTTTGCTCAAACCAGGTAGTTAGTTCTTCGTTAACAATCTTTTGGGTAAAAGTCTTTGCTTCAGAGTTACCTAGTTTTGTTTTTGTTTGACCTTCAAATTGCGGTTCGGCTAATTTAATGGAAACAATCGCGGTTAAACCTTCACGTACATCATCGCCAGTTAAACGATCCTCTTTTTTGCGGATAAAGCCTTGTTCTTCGCCAAACTTGTTAACTACAGAAGTTAAAGCAGTACGGAAGCCTTCTTCGTGTGCTCCACCTTCATGGGTGTGAATAGTATTTGCAAAAGTGTAAACAGATTCAGAAAAACCAGCGTTCCATTGCATGGAAACTTCTAGTGAAATTTTGTTCTTTTTGTCTTCAGCTGCAAAAGAAATAACGGATTTATGTGTTTCACCACGGGTTGAATTAAGGTGTTTTACAAAATCTGCAATTCCGCCTTGGTATTGGTAGCGAACTGTTAACTGTTCACCTTTTTCATCCACATGTCCTTGACGCATATCGGTTAAGGTTAAAATTAAACCTTTATTTAGAAAAGCCATTTCGCGGAAACGTGTTGATAAGATTTCAAAAGAAAAATCAGTTGTTTCAAAAATTTCCTTTGATGGCCAGAATTGAACAGTTGTTCCGTTTGATTTTGAAGCATCGCCTTTTCGAACGGGTGCTGTTGGCACGCCTAATTTGTAATCTTGATACCAAAAACTTCCATCACGTTGAACAATCACTGAAAGATCTGTACTTAGTGCATTTACAACCGAAATACCCACACCGTGTAGACCACCAGAAACTGAATAACCACCATCGCCAAATTTTCCACCTGCATGTAAAACAGTTAAAACAACTTCAAGTGCGGGTTTTTTCTCAACTGGGTGAATATCAACTGGGATTCCACGACCGTTATCAATTACCTCTACTCCACCGTCGGCCAACAAGGTGACATTAATTTCTGTGCAATAACCAGCCAGGGCTTCATCAACTGAGTTATCGACGACTTCATAGACCAGGTGGTGTAGTCCGCGTTCACCAGTTGATCCGATGTACATGCCAGGGCGCTTGCGGACCGCCTCTAGACCTTCTAGGACAGTAATGTTGGAGGCGTTGTAGGAGCTCTCGGCCATTACAACCCCTTCCGTCTAAATCGGTCAAATCGCCTGTAAAGGCTTTTGGAGAGGGTTTACCTCTCGGAATGCATTTATCCTAGTCGTAAATGCCAGGAATACATAGCCGAAAAAAGCCCTGTGGACGGGTATAGACGAACTTTGAGCGTGGAGTTGAGGGTTCCTAGTGGGTCGCGATCAGTTGTAGGTATCCCTAGGGCCACGAGCGTTGCGGATGGTGCGGATGCCTTTTTTCCAGGTTGGGGTTTGTGGGCCGATGATCGCCAACCTTTCAATCAAGACCCCAGTGGCATCTTTTTGAATAGTAGCTAGCAAATCGGCACTTATTAAATTCAATTGGGTTGCCCATGCAGTTGATGAACTTTGAATTGTTAAGACGTTATCTAAAATTGAAATAGGTTGTGCGTGTTGTGCAATTTCGTCACCGACAATTTTTTGCCAATTAACAAAAAGATTTCCTTCGGCAAGTCCTGAATCCCAATCACGATCTGAAATCAAATCATTTAAAACTCCACCAATTAACTCTGGATCACCTGGTTGACCAACACGTGGTGTTGGAGCGGGTTTATTTGGTTTGCGGGTTACTCCGGTTTTAAATGTTTTAAAAAGATCTTGAGCTAAGTCGCGCTTGGTCATTAACTCTTTCCTTTCTTAACAACACCAGGGGTTACATAGAACTTTTGAGTTAGTAACTCCGCGGGTAAATCGCTTTCAACCGCCGCGGTTATAAAAGTTTGCTCGGCAAGTTTTGTGGCAGACATTAGTTGGATCCGGCGAGAAGTATCAAGTTCGGCAAAAACATCATCAAGGATTAAAATAGGTGAGGCACCTTCTGATTTTAATAAATTAAATGAACCAATTCGAAGCGAAATAGCCATAGACCAAGACTCACCGTGGCTGGCATAACCCTTTGCTGGAAAATCTCCAAGTTGTAAATGTAAATCATCACGGTGGGGACCAATTAAAGAAACTCCACGTTCAATCTCTTGGTAGGCAACTTCATCTAAACGAGCTGTAAGGGTAGTGATGTTTTGATCAAGATCTCTTGAAACACCTTCAGTGCTGCATTTATAGGAAATTGATGCGGGTTTAATTTCATTTAAATTGGCATAGTTTTGAGCAATATATGGATTGAGTGCATCAATTAGAGTTATGCGCTCTGCAGTTAATTCGGCCCCTAGTTTTATTAACTGCTCATTCCAAGGCGCTAAGGCTGCTGCTGATGTTCTAGTTTTTAACAGCGCATTACGTTGTTTTACAACTCTTTCGTAATCAGTGATAACTCCAGCTAAGCGGGGGGTTCTAGTAATTAATAAACGATCGAGAAAATCGCGGCGGGTACCTGGTTCACCACGGACTAAATCTAAATCTTCAGGGGAGAAATAAACTATTTGGATTGCACCTAAGATTTCGCGTTGGCTACGGGTTGGGTTTCCATTGATGCGTGCGCGATTAGCTTTACTAGCATTTATTTCTAAATCTATCTGAAGCGCGCGATCTTCTCTTTGAACTTCAGCACGGATAATTGCTTGTTGGTTTCCAAGTGAAATAAGCGGGACATTGTTAGAAACGCGATGTGAAGAAAGAAAAGCTAAATAAATTAGCGATTCGGCAATATTAGTTTTTCCTGAACCGTTATCTCCAATAAAAGTTGTAACACCTGGTTCTAGTTTTAATTCCAGAGCGTTATAGGAGCGAAAATTGGTGAGCGCTAACTTGTTGATACGCACTAGACACCCCTTTATTTACTATGAAATTTTTTATGAGGCGTAACGCATTGGCATTAAGAGGTAACGGTAGTTTTCTTCCAGTTTTCCATCTTTGTCGCTTTTGCCCATCAAAATCGCTGGCTTATTTGCCCCTGTAAATGAGATTTGAACAAACTTAGTTTGAACGGCATTTAAACCATCTGCTAAAAATGTTGGGTTAAAAGCAATAGAGATAGGTTCGCCTGTTAAAAGGATCTCAATTGCTTCGGTTGCTTGTGCTTCTTCACCCGCACCGGCTTCTAGTGACAGAGTGTTGTTTGCAAAATCTAAACGCAACGGAACTGTTTTATCGGTAACTAGCGCTACACGGCGGACTGAATCCAAAAGTGTTGCAACTTCAATTAACGCAGTTGTGGTTACTTCTTGTGGAAGTAAGTGGCGGTATGGGGGGAAAGTGCCATCTAACATACGTGATGTCATGGTTTTTCCATCACCAGCAAAACCAGCTAAACGATCGTTGCTTGTGTTAGGTGCAAAAGAAAGTGAAACATCTTTAGAGCCAGTTAGTGATTTAGCTGCATCTGCAATTGTGCGAGCGCGCAGCAATGCTGTGGTTGTGGTGTTTGGAGCACTTGGCGACCATTGGATTTCACGAACTGCTAAACGGTAGCGATCTGTTGCCGCGAAAGTGATTGTGTCTTCATTTATTTCTACATGAACACCGGTAAGTGTTGGAAGTGAGTCGTCTCGACCTGCAGCTACAGCAACTTGTGCGACCGCTGTTGCAAAAGTGTCACTTGGAACTGTTCCAGTTGAATCTGGAAGTTCTGGAAGATTTGGATATTCATCAACAGACAATGTTGGCAGTGTAAATTTTGCACTTCCACTAGTTACTAAAACACGTGTTCCATCTAAAACAAAGGTAATTGGTTTATTTGGTAAAGAACGAGATATCTCAGCTAACAGTTTCCCTGGAACCAAAACCTTGCCAGGTTCTTTTACATCAGCAGCAAAATGTGCCTTGCTTGCGGTTTCTAAATCAGATGCTGACAAGAAAACTTCATTGTTTGTCGCATCGATGACAATTCCAAGTAGCTCTGTTTTTATTGGTCGGGTTGATAGTGAACGTGAAACCCAATTAACTCCATCAGTTAACGCAGATTGCTCGACTGTAAATTTCATTTCTATCCCCGGCTCTTCAGATCTTTGTTTGTGTAAGTGTTCACGGAAAGGTTATTCGCGTAACTGGATGTATGTATATAAAGGTAGTCGTAGTAACTAGAGCTTTTATTTGTTGATAAACCGTAAAACCCCTGCTCAACGCGGGGATTGGCCTTGTATAAGGTGTGGGTAACAACAGGGAAAAGATGTGGATAAAAATGGGTAGTAGGACCGCTCATTACCAACCACACCCTTTCCACTTCTTCTCCACCATGGTTATCCACGGATTTTCCTTAAACTACCCAAGTTATCCCCAAGTTATCCCCAACTGGGGGTAAAGAGTGGCAATTCGGACATATAGCCCAAATCAACCTGGTTTATCTAGCCTGTTGTTTGATACGGGTGGTGAGCTCGTTGACCTGGTTATAGATCGAACGGCGCTCAGCCATTAATTGACGGATTTTTCTATCAGCGTGCATAACCGTTGTGTGGTCACGCCCACCAAATGTTTGGCCGATCTTTGGCAAGGAAAGCTCAGTGAGCTCTCGGCACAAGTACATCGCGATCTGACGCGCGTTCACCAAAACCCGAGACCGTGAAGTTCCACATAAATCATCAATTGTCAGACTGAAGTACGCCGCGGTTTGAGCCATGATCGTCGCACCAGTGATTTCTGGGTTGGACTCATTAGGAATTAAATCCTTTAAAACAATTTCAGCAAGCGACATATCAACACTTTGGCGATTCAAAGATGCGAAAGCGGTTACGCGAATCAAAGCACCTTCAAGTTCGCGGATGTTTGTTGAAATCTTACTTGCGATAAATTCAAGCACATCATCCGGTGCATTTAATTTATCTTGGGCAGCTTTTTTACGAAGAATCGCGATACGGGTTTCAAGTTCTGGCGGTTGAATATCTGTGATCAAACCCCACTCAAAACGAGAACGTAAACGATCTTCCAAGGTGGTTAATTGTTTTGGCGGGCGATCGCTAGAAATAACAATCTGTTTATTGGCGTTATACAAAGTGTTGAATGTATGGAAAAACTCTTCTTGTGTACGTTCTTTATTTTCTAAGAACTGAATATCATCGACTAACAAAATATCTAAATCACGATAGCGGCGTTGAAACGCAGATGCTTTATCGTCACGAATTGAGTTAATAAAGTCATTGGTAAACTCTTCGGATGAAACATACTTAACACGCACATTTCCATATAATTCTTGAGCATATGCACCAATTGCGTGCAATAAGTGTGTTTTTCCTAAACCAGATTCGCCGTAAATAAACAAAGGGTTGTATGCCTTAGCTGGGGCTTCAGCAACAGCCACCGCCGCAGCATGTGCAAAACGGTTAGAAGCTCCGATAACAAAAGTTTCAAAAACATATCGTGGGTTTAAAGTTGAGGTATCGACGGTCTTTAAAGCTGGTGCGTCATCGCGACCTGTTCCAGATTTAGGTGTTACAAATTCAACCTCGATATCTGGCGTTGTAGGTGAAACAACTTCAAGGGTTTCATCTACAGTTACCGCAATATTTGTGGTCGAACCAAGTTCACGGGTTAAAACTTCACTAACAACCGTGCGTAGGCGACTTTCTAAAACATCTTTTGCGAAAAGGTTGGGCGCCGCCACTAATAAAGTTGTTTGATCATCATTGTGAAGTAATCCAAGTGGTTTAGTTAATTGCAAAAACGCGCGGTGTTGAGGGGCGTTAATCGCAACCTCTTCAATAACCCGGCCCCAGAGCGTGGTTAGCTCGACTTCCTTAACGTTCACCACGGCCTCGTTTCTCAGGGATTAGCCCCATAATGTTCATCCACAGGGTTATCCACACCCTGTGGTCTAAACCCCAGGTTGAGCCCTGCTAAATCCCACCAAAGGCGCTATACCTGTGGACGGGAGTGAAAAGTAGAGGGGTTTGGCAGAAAAAGCAACTGGTTATCCACAACTAGGACCGGTCCTCACCCCTGCAACAGCCAGTTTGACCCGCTTATCCCCAGACCTCTACCGTTACACCCTTGCTTCCCCCGTATTTCTGGCCCGCAGTAGATTTTCATTATTAGGAGTTTTTCATGACAAAGCGCACCTTCCAACCAAACACACGTCGTCGCGCCAAGAAGCATGGCTTCCGTGCTCGCATGGCTACACGTGCTGGCCGTGCAGTTCTCTCTGCTCGTCGCGGCAAGGGTCGCGCCAAGCTTTCTGCATAAGGGTTTATAACCGATACCCGTGCTTGCAAAAAGCGCACGTCTAACAGAGAGCGCCGATTTCGCGCGTGCAACAAAGAGTGGCTTGAGATTCTCAACACCAAACTTTGTTGGATACCTATACCCAACCCAATTAAATCAACCTGCTCGCGCTGGATTGATTATCAGTAAAAATGTTGGCGGATCTGTAACTCGTCACCGAATCGCACGTCAAGCTCGTCATGCTCTACGGGATAACTATCCGCAACTTCCGGTCGGAGGTTTATTGGTGATCCGCGCACTTAACAGCGCGCACGATGCGGATGTGTCACAAGAGGTAACAAAGATTGTCGGCCAACTTCTAAAAAAGTTTTCCGAGAAGGTTGAACAAAAGTGAGAGTTTTATTGATCGCACCAATCAAGGTGTATCAAAAATGGATCTCGCCGATGTTTGGACCGCGTTGTAAGTACTACCCGTCATGTTCTTCATATGCAGTCTCTGCAATCGAAGCATACGGAGTAAAAGGAGTTGCAATGAGTGCTTGGCGTTTATTGCGTTGTAATCCATGGTCACACGGTGGTGTGGACTATGCAGTTTCGAAAGAGAAGGTAGTGATTAATGGATAGCATCCTAAACCCCTTATATATAGCGGTTTCTTGGGTAATTGTAACGATTCACAAAGCGTTAACCCCAATCTTTGGAACCGATAGCGGTGTTTCATGGTCACTTGCAATCATCGGTCTTGTAATCATCATCCGTATTATTTTGATCCCACTTTTTGTAAAGCAAATCAAAAGCCAGCGTGCATTAACCGCCCTTCAACCACACATGAAGGAAATTCAAAAGAAGTACAAAGATGATCGCCAAAAGCAATCAGAAGAGATGATGAAGCTTTACAAGGAACACAAGACAAACCCACTTGCATCATGTTTCCCAATCTTGGCTCAAGCTCCAATTTTCTTTGCATTGTTTACAGTGCTAAACGGAATTGGAAAGGTCCCAATTGATGCAAAGGGAGTTCTTACAAAAGAGGATGGAATTAGCGCAGCTCAAGCCGAATTCTTTGGTGCACCAATTTCGCAAACATTTTTAGGTTCAGATATTGGAACTGTAAAACTTGTAACAGTATTCCTAATTGCATTTATGTCACTAACGACATTTACAACCCAGCGTCAATTAATGACAAAGGGAATGCCAAAGATGGATTCTTCAAACAACATGATGTTGCAACAACAAAAAATTATGTTGTATGCATTCCCAATTATTTTTGCAATTACAGGTGTTAACTTTCCAGTTGGTGTTTTGATTTACTGGTCAACAACAAACTTATGGACATGGGGTCAGCAGTACTACGTCATTAAGCGAAACCCAACACCAGGATCACCAGCATTTGAAGAGCTTCAACGTAAACGCAATAAGAAAAACGGCGTAGTTGAAACAGAAGAGACCAAGAGTTCTGAAGGTACGACCATGGAAAAAGGTCAGCGCCAACAGCCAAAAAAGAAGAAAAAGAAGAAGTAGTAAACGGACATATCTACCCAAAAAGGTTTAATTCACTACAATCCCGACAAAGGGGGCATCATGGCAAAGGCTAAAACAGAGACAGTAGAAGCAGTTGTTGATTCACCAGAGGAAACCAGTGCAAAGGCTACAAAGGCACCAAAAGGCGTAGCAAAACTGGAAGAAGAGGGCGACATCGCCGCGGACTACCTAGAAGCGCTGCTGGATATTGCCGACCTTGACGGCGATATCGATATCGACGTGGAAAACGACCGCGCATCCCTGGCGATCGTGGGCGGCAAGCTCAACCACCTAGTTGGCCGAGACGGCGAAGTTTTGGATGCAATCCAGGAGTTAACCCGCCTAGCGGTTCAGACCTCAACAGGTGATCGCAGCCGATTAATGCTCGACATTGATAACTTCCGCGCCGGCCGCAAAAAGGAGCTTAAGAAGCTTGCTGAAGAGATGGCTGAAGAGGCAAAAACCACTGGTAACTCAATCAAACTGAAGCCAATGAACGCTTTTGAGCGCAAAATCATCCATGACACAATCCAAGACCTTGGTTTGAGCTCAGAATCTGACGGAGAAGATCCAAACCGTTTCGTCGTTATCTATCCAGCGTAAACGCATGCAGGTTTCACGTGAAACCCTCATCACGAGGCACTTTCCAGATGTTGAGCGGGTTCACGCCTACGCAAAATTCCTAGAAACAGCCGGAATTGAGCGTGGATTAATTGGCCCACGTGAGGCCGACCGCATTTGGGAGCGCCATATCCTCAACTGCCTGCCTGTCACAACCCTGTTTACCGAAGGGGCAACCGTCTTTGATATTGGCTCAGGGGCAGGACTTCCTGGAATTGTGATCGCTTTAGCCCGCCCAGATCTGAAAGTTACCCTGATTGAACCCCTCGAACGCCGTGTGGAGTTTTTGCAGGAGGCAGTTGAAGGCCTTGATATCGAAGTTATCCGCGGCCGATCCCAAGATGTTAAGCAAACCGCCCATTATGTAACCGCTCGGGCGGTAGCTCCCCTAGAGAAGCTAAAGAAGATTAGCTGGCACCTATTGAAAACCAACGGCTCATTGTTGGCCATGAAGGGCGAGAAAGCCCAAGAAGAGATGCTTTCTGTGCCAAAAGCGATACTTCACGAAGTAAATCTTGAGGGAATCGAGCTCGGCCGCATAGTCGAGGTCAAAAAAGGTGCTTAACTACCCACGTGGATGATTCACGTGAAACAAAGAAGGTCATAGGCACCCGTCGCCTAAAAGAGGCGATGCCACACCCAGCCGCCCTTCGTATCCTGACCGTGGCCAACCAAAAAGGCGGGGTCGGCAAAACCACCACAACAGTGAACCTGGCAGCAGCCCTATCTATGGGTGGTTTGAAGGTCGTTGTCATTGATCTTGATCCACAAGGAAACGCATCAACAGCCCTTGGTGTTGAACATCTTGATAATGCAGGAATTTACGAAGTGTTGATGGGTGAATCAACAATGTCGCAAGTAATTCAAAAAGTTGCTGGCTTTCCTTCACTCGAATGTGTTTCATCAAATACATCTTTAGCACAAGCCGAAATTGAATTAGTTCCGATGGTTGCACGCGAAATGCGTTTAAAGGAAGCTATCGAAGAATTAGTAAAAGATCGCGCTGCAATAGGTGAAACAATTGATTACATTTTTATTGATTGCCCACCATCATTAGGACTTTTAACAATCAATGCGTTTACTGCCGCAAAAGAAGTTTTAATTCCAATTCAATGTGAATACTACTCACTTGAAGGTTTATCACAATTGTTAAAAACTTTTGAATTAGTAAAAAAGCGTTTGAATCCAACTTTAAAACTGTCAACACTTGTATTAACAATGTTTAACAATACAAACCTTGCAAACGATGTTGCTAATGAAATTAGGAAACATTATCCAAATGAATTGATTGATATACCAATCCCCCGCACGGTACGTGTTTCAGAAGCTCCAGGATTCAAACAAACAGTGATGACATATGATCCCGTTTCACCCGGTGCGATTGCGTACATGTCTGTTGCACGCGAATTAGCTGAACGCGGCAAACCATTTGATTCAAATGTTGTTTCAATCAATTACAAACGCGAAGGTGAGATCGCCTAATGGCACGTCGTGGCGGTTTAGGTACAAACCTTGATGCTTTGATCCCAACATCATTAACAGTTGGAGACAAAGAAGTTGGTCAACAAAACGAAGTTCCTATTTCTTCAATTTCTCCTAACCCGCGCCAACCACGTACACACTTTGACCCGGTTGCACTAGAAGAATTGATTGCATCAATTAAAGAGATTGGTATTTTGCAACCACCAGTTGTTCGTCAAACTAAACCTGGTCAATATGAATTAATCATGGGAGAGCGCCGTTTTCGTGCGGCTAAAGCTGCTGGCTTAACAAGTATTCCAGTTATTATTCGCCAAACTGCAGATAACGAATTACTTCGCGAAGCGTTGATCGAAAACATTCACCGCAGTCAACTAAACGCCCTAGAAGAAGCTGCGGCTTATTCGCAACTACTTACAGATTTCAATTGCACACATGATGAGTTAGCTGTAAAGCTGGGACGTTCGCGCCCGTTGATTTCTAACACAATCCGTTTAATGAATTTGCCATCATCGGTGCAACAAAAACTTGCGTCTGGTGTTTTGTCAGCAGGTCACGCACGCGCATTGCTTGGGTTAAGTGATGCGGGTTCGATTGAAAAATTAGCGGCACGAATTATTAGCGAAGGATTATCGGTCCGCGCAACAGAGGAAATCATTTCTTCGGGTGCACCAAAAGGTCAATCAACTAAAAAACCAAAAGGCGTGAAATCTGCTAGCCCTGAATTACAGGAAATCGCAGATCAAATCGGTGATGCTCTCGATACCCGAGTAACCATTCAAGGTAGCGCGAAAAAAGGAACAATCGTTATTGAATTTGCTGGCGCACAAGATTTACAACGAATTACCAGAGCTATTCAAAACTAGCCTTTTAGTTCAAAACCTTTTCGGCTAGCCATCTCTTGTTTGATAACTCCACCCAATGCCTTAACACCTTCACGAATTCGCTCTGGAGTTGGGTAACAATATGACAAACGCAGCGACCAAGATCCAAAACCATCGGCGTAAAACGCGGTTCCAGGTACATAGGCAACCTTTGCAACAATCGCCTTTGGCATTAACGCGGTTGTATCAATTTCTGGCGGCAAAGTAACCCAGACATAAAAACCACCACCAGGCTTTGTCCATTGCGCAGTTGCAGGAAAATGTTCATCAAGTGATTCCAACATCGCATCGCGACGTACCTTGTATAGCTCGCAAAAAGATGCGATTTGATCACGCCACGGTTGATCAGCTAAATAACTAGAGATTGTTAATTGGGTGAAGTTAGATGGGCACAAAATTGATGATTCACTGGCTATAACCAGCTTCTCTTTCAAAGATGGCGGAACTAGCGCCCAACCCACACGCAATCCAGGTGCAATTGTCTTTGAAAATGACCCCAAATAGATCACATTTTCAGAATCTTCAGCGCGCATCGCATTTGGTGATGGCTTATCAAAGCCCAACAAACCATATGGATTGTCTTCAACAACAAAAATTCCAGCTTCGCGACAAATGGACAGAATCTCTGTGCGGCGACCAGCCGGCAATAAAACGCCACTTGGGTTTTGGTAATTAGGGATTGTGTAAAGGAACTTAATTTTTCGCCCAGCTGCACGCACACTCTTAATCGCTTCTGCTAGCGCTGCTGGAACTAAACCATTGTCGTCGGTTTCAACATGCACAACAGCTGCTTCATATTGATGGAAAGTACCGAGTGCTCCAACATAAGAAGGTGCTTCACACAAAACAACATCTTGTGGATCTAAAAAAATACGTGAAATTAAATCAAGTGCTTGTTGTGAACCAGTTGTAATCAATACATCATCTGGGTTTGCGCGAATTCCCTCAAGTGCCATAACTTCGCAAATCTGTTCCCGCAGTTTTGGATGACCTTGTCCATTTCCATACTGCAATGCTTCTTGTCCGTTATTTCGAACTAAATTATTTACAACATCGGCCATCATTCCCATTGGAAGAGCGGAAAGATTTGGCATTCCACCCGCTAGCGAAACAATCTCTGGTCTAGATGCCACCGCAAACAGTGAGCGAATCTCACTTGGCTTCATGTGCGCGGCTCGAGATGCAAATCTTTGTTCTAGATTTTGCGGAGCACCCGTCGAGAAGCGTTGCGTGATATCGGACATGTAGTAAGTCTGCCATACCCAAGCGTTGGCTTGAGCGTTATTTACCGGCGAATACCAGCTTTACGAAGATCTGAAATTCTCAATGTTCCTGTTTTTGCATCATCTTCTGCAGCCAAATATAGGCGCTGAATTGCAATAACTAAGGCTTCGGCAATCACGTCTCGAAAATCTGGTCGAGTTAGTCGCGACATATCCCCCGGATTGCTGGTGTAACCCAAATCAATTCTTACTGTTGGCGCTGTTGTAAGTCGCAGTAAATCCCAAGTTTTTGCATGAGTTCTGCAATTAGCTAAATCCGTTCGCGCACAAATTTCACGTTGCACCAGTGAAGCAAAACGTTCACCAACAATTGAATGAACTCCATGAGCATCGCTTCCATAAAAATAAGTAGCTGCGCCATGTGCTTTTTCATTGGTATAAGAATCAAGACTTAAAGCGATCATCAAATCCGCATTACTCTTGTTACTAAACTTAATTCGATCTTGTTCCGAAGGATTGTTTGAAACACCACGTGTAAGGAAAACCGAAGCACCTAATGCAAGTAGACGTCCTTCGGTACGAACGGCAACATCATAAACAATTTCATTATCTGAATCAGGATTCAAAACAATTACCTTATTTGCTAATGCCGGACCACGACTTTGCTGTGTTGCATTTTGTCGCAAAGTAGATGGAACACCACCAGAAACAATCTTTGTTAAGCGGATCAACGCAATTATTGTTGCTGGTCCACATTTTCCGTCAACGGTTGCACCGACAGATTTTTGAAAATCTTTCACAGCAGCTTCGGTACGCGGACCATAAATTCCATCTACACGACCACAATCAAAACCCATTTCAGTCAATCGGGTTTGTAAGGCGGCAACATCATCTCCACGCATTAAATCCACATTGTGAAGATATAAAGAGCGATCACCAAGTTTCCACTGGGATTCTTCTAACGCGCGCGCAGTGACCGCATCAACAAAACCCGTGACATCAAGGCCACGGGCTTGTTGAAATGAGCGGATCTCCGACTCGGTTAAATCTGGCATGGTTTTATGCGAGGAAGCTTTCTAGATCCTTCAGTAGTGCTGGCTTTGGCTTAGCACCAACAATTTGTGTGACAACTTCGCCGTTTACAAAAACATACATAGAAGGAATCGATGTAATGCCGTACTTGATTGCAATTGCAGACTCTTCATCTGTATTGAGCTTTACGATCTTGATCTTTGAGCCGTATTCATCTGAAATTTCTTCAAGGATTGGGCCAACCGCGCGGCATGGGCCACACCATTCAGCCCAAAAATCAACCAAAACAGGGGTGCTGCTCTTTAGAACCTCTGCATCAAATGTTGCTGTCGTTACTTTGCTAGTTGCCATCGTCGTACTCCTCTTTTTTGTCGGTATTAAATCAGTAAAGGGAAAAACTTAGTGGGCTAAAAACTTTTCTGCATCCAAAGCCGCGGCGCACCCAGAACCAGCTGCGGTAATTGCTTGGCGGTATGTGTGATCAACCAAGTCACCACACGCAAAAACACCCTTTTGGTTTGTGCGGGTGGATCGACCTTCGCAAATCACATAACCTTCATTATCTAAATCTATTTGCCCAGTAATTAACTCACTGCGTGGAATATGTCCGATCGCAACAAACAAACCAGTGAAAGCACGCTCGGATTCAGAACCATCGACAGTGCTACGCAACTTAAGTGCTTCAACCTTGCTTTCACCCAAAACATCAATTACTTCTGTGTTCCACATAAATTCAATCTTTGGATTAGCTTTCGCACGGTCAGCCATAATTTTTGATGCGCGCAATGAATCACGACGGTGAATCAAAACAACTTTTTCAGCAAAACGAGTTAAGAAGGTTGCTTCTTCAACTGCGCTATCTCCGCCACCAACAACTGCAATTGTTTGTCCACGGAAGAAGAAACCATCACATGTTGCACACCAAGAAACTCCATGGCCAGATAAACGCTTTTCATTAGCTAATCCAATTTCACGGTAAGCACTTCCGGTCGCAAGGATTACCGACTTTGCTTTAACGGTATTTCCAGAACCATCTTTTAATACTTTGATATCTCCAGTTAAATCCATTTCAACTATGTCATCGGTAATTAGCTCAGCACCAAAACGCTTAGCTTGCTTGCGCATGCTGTCCATTAAATCTGGACCCATTACGCCATCTGTGAAACCTGGAAAGTTTTCAACCTCAGTTGTATTCATAAGCGCGCCACCGGCAGTAACAGAACCTTCATAAATAATTGGATCTAACTGCGCACGCGCGGCATAGATCGCAGCTGTGTATCCAGCTGGACCTGATCCAACAATTACGACATTTCTTACTTCACTCATGTGTGCTCCTTAGACCCCGAAATCTAATGGTTTTCTTCAGGTTTTGTTGAACGGCGCGAGATTGAAGTACCCAAGTGGCGAATCATGGATATCTCCTCAACCCGCAGCGCTTTAGCCGCAAAGATGTAGCCAAAGAATGCGACAACCATCACAAGTAATAACTGGCCAGCACGAGCTGCGGGTGTTAATTCGACACCAACCCAATTAATGTATTCGATCATTGCAAACAATGGGAGCATCACAAGTAAAGCCGCAGTTAACAAACGTAAGTGTTGCGCAATAAATTCTCTGATTGCTAATTTGCCAGTGTGTTTCTTCAATAACCGAAGCGTCACTAGCAAGCCAACCAAGTAACTGAAAGAGAAAGCTGCACCTAAACCAACAGTAACCCATTGATTTGGTAAGAAATACAAGAAGAAGTAAGAAAGTGCCACCGAAATAATGTTAATAATTAAAATAGAAATAACTTGTGTTCGAGTGTCTTCGAAAGCGTTAAAACCACGGATCAAAATTAAATTGATAGAAAAAGCAACCAAACCAAAACTCAGCGCCGACAACACATGACCGATGTAGCGAGAATCTTCAGTTGGAACGCCAATAATAATTACTTCGGTAATCAAGGAACCAAAGAGTAAGAAAGCAACCGCACTTGGAATTGTGATTACGCCAACCAAACGAATCGCGCGAACCAATTGCGCTTTTACTTCGTCGCGCTTTCCATCAAGTGCTAATTTCGAAATGTGCGGCAAAATTGCGGTAATAATTGAAATAGTCACAATCGAATACGGCAACAACATTACGTAGTAGGCAAAGGTGTAAGGCGTATACCCAACACCAGTTGTAACACCCTCTTGTGCACTTCGAACCGCAGCAGACGTTGCAACATTGACTGTCACCAAATAACCAAGCTGTGAAATCAAAACATAAACCAAAGTCCAGCCAGCTAAATTAAAAGACTTACCTAAACCTTCAAGACCAAGCTTTGGCTTGATTGTGATCCCTAAACGTTTAATTACCGGAACAAGCACCAAAGCTTGAACGACAACGCTCAACGTGGTTCCCCACCCTAAAATTTGAACCTGCAAAGGCGTGATGTTTGAGATGTTTACGCCTGGAGAAAGCAGTAAGAAACCACCGAAAAGGGCGATTCCAACTAGGTTATTGGCGATCGGAGCCCACATAAGTGGGCCAAAAGAACCCCGGGCGTTAGCAACCTGGCCTAACATCGTAAACAAACCTAAAAAGAAGATTTGCGGCAAGCAATAACGAGTGAATGCAACTGCAATCTCTTGCTCAGTTTCAAAACCTGGTGTGAAAAATTCTGGCGCATATAAACGAACCAAAGCTGGCGCAAAGATCATTCCCAAAGTAACTAAAACCAGAAGGATTAAAGAGATTGTTGTAATCAAACGTGAAGCAAAACCATCGCCCCCATCATCATGTTCGAATGATCGAACAAGCTGTGGAATAAATATCGCAGTTAATGCACCACCAACAAGTAAGTTGTACAAAATATTGGGCATTGTGTTTGCAACATTGTAAGTATCTGCTAGTAATGCGGTACCAAGAACTGCAACAATTAAAATGCCACGAATAAAACCTGTAATTCGAGAAATGATTGTGCCAAGCGCCATGATTCCGGAGGCGCGAAAGAGTTCATTAGTTTTCATTTATTCCTCCTTCGGACACGGCGAACACTTTGTGCAACAGCTGCCAATAAGAGAAGTATGGCCGCTCCGGTAGTAAACCAGGTCACCCTAGAATCAATTACTGTCGAATTTAGGGTCAAAATTACTGGCGGCACAACTTCGGAATCATCTTCAGGGCCTGTGATCATCGCCGAAACCGTGGTTAGGCCAGGAGCAATGACATCGACCTGCATTTCGAGCTGTCGCTTTGATTGTGCAGGAATCACAACATTGTCAAAACTATCTACAAAGATTCGTGAACTAATTGGGATCATCGAAATATCAACTGTGATATCGACATCAAATTCATTAATCACAGTGACCGGAAGTTTCACCGACGCGGTCGTTATTTGATACTTGCCACTATTAATGCGTAGTTTGTTAACCATTTCTTTAACTGCATTAGTTGCGCTACGTGAAAAATATTCCCGCGAATCTTTATCCAAAGTCGGTGATAACAATTGAGCTAATCGCGCTCGAAGTTGAATTAATTCAGGGGTATCAACAACTCGCGATAAACGGGTTAACGCCTTTCGATTATCGCTGTAGTTCTTGCGTAGCGGGTTGCTTAATCCTGATTTTCCTACACTCCACGCAACTTCGGGTTCACTTCGAACAATGCGACCAAGTGCTATCTGTAAGCGATCTTGTCCGTAAACAAAATAATTCTTTAACTCACTTGGTGCTAAACGTTTAGCTAAAGCAATATCTGGATTTCCGTAGGCAAGTGCCACAACTTCATTTGCTGCAGTTACACGTCTTAATTGGTTCAACCAAGCCGTTGCAATCTCTTTTCCTGCAGGTTCTGCATCAGTTGCCAAGGTGTATTCATTGCTCATCAGAATTACTTCATCAACTAAAGCAGCATCAATTACCCAGGTGCGATTTTTAGCAATTGGTTGATAAACCTTTAAACCTAAATCACCTGATGGAGTCAGTGATTGCACCAGATCATCATTGCGAAATTCGCCTGTAAATGTTTGGCTAACTGGTGCTGTAATTCTAATAACCGTATCTGCTGCTTGTGCTTGCGGCATCAAAATAAACAATAAAGTTGAGACAAAAAGGAAAACTAGTTTTTTCATGGAGTTAACTCGGCGCTTCGTGCGATTAACTTCTTTTCATCAGGATAAGCAAGTCGATCAACAATTTCATCTAACGGGAACCAAGAAACTTCATCAACTTCACTTTCTTGGGCAGCTAAAGCTCCGCCAACTTCAGTAAACATAAAGTGATGAACAGTTTTATGAATTCTCTTGCCACCGGCCATAAACCAGAAATCAATAACACCTAAAGATTTTGTAATATTGGATGTAATTCCGGTTTCTTCAGCGACTTCACGAATTGCAGCTTGTTCTGGGGTTTCACCTTCTTCAATATGTCCCTTTGGCAGCGACCACAAAATGCGTTTTCCAGTTGCATCTTTAGTGTCGTAGCGACCAATCAATAAACCTTTAGTGCCTGTCGTATCAACAACTAAACCGCCAGCACTGACCTCATCAACGCGCTTTGCATACGGGCGCTTTGTTTGAGGACTCTTATTGGGAGCCGTTTGAGTCTGTGGTTGTGGGCCGCGGTTACCGGAACGCTTGCGCTTCCGTTTTTTCTTCGTGCCTTCGCTGCCCGCACCAGGTGCCGGGATCATGAAGTAAGGATAGTGCTTTAACCTTACTTATTGTGAGTAATGCATTAGGCGCAGCAGGAGAGTTAGCGATCCGTTCATTAATTGAACGGGCACCGCTGGCCAGCTCCCTTGCCCAGGCCTTTAAGGCACAAGGCTTTACCTTGGCTTTAGTTGGTGGTCCAGTGCGCGATGCGATCTTAGGTCGATTAGGAAATGATTTAGATTTCACAACTAATGCACACCCATTAGAAACAAAAAAGATTTTGCAATCATGGGCTGACAATGTGTGGGATACCGGAATTGCTTTTGGAACTGTTGCCGGAAAACGTGGTGACACAACTGTTGAAGTAACAACTTATCGAACCGAACAATACGATCCAGAATCTCGTAAACCTGAAGTTGAATATGGTGATTCAATCCATGGTGATCTATCACGACGTGATTTCACAGTTAATTCGATGGCACTTGAATTAACAGGTGACAAACCAGAGTTCATTGATCCATTTAATGGTTTACAAGATTTAGCTGCAAAGGTTTTGCGTACTCCAGTTCGTCCAGGAGATTCATTCAATGATGATCCTTTACGAATGATGCGCGCTGCCCGATTTGCCAGCCAATTAGAGTTTGAAATTGCTCCCGAAGTTTTAACTTCTATGAAAGATTTAGCTCACCGGATTTCGATTATTTCAGCAGAGCGCGTACGTGATGAATTTACAAAGATAATGATGTCGGCAAATCCTCGTATTGGAATAACAATTCTTGTCGATACCGGTCTTGCAGATATTGTCTTGCCTGAAATTCCAAAGTTGCGTCTTGAAGTTGATGAACATCATCACCATAAAGATGTCTACGAGCATTCAATTACAGTGCTGGAACAAGCGATTGCACTGGAAGAGCGACTTGGTGGCCCAAACCTTGTGATTCGTATTGCCGCGCTTTTGCACGACATCGGTAAGCCAAAAACGCGGGCCTTTATCGAAGGTGGCGGGGTTTCTTTTCACCATCACGAAGTCGTTGGTGCGCGTCTTGCAAAAAAGCGTTTACAAGCATTGCGCTTTGACAATGAAACAATCGATGCCGTTGAGCTATTAACAATGCTCCACCTTCGTTTCCATGGCTATGGAGAAGGAGAATGGACTGATTCTGCTGTTCGCCGCTACGTGCGCGATGCCGGCGATTTCATTACACATTTACATGTTTTAACACGTGCGGATTGCACAACAAGAAATAAGACTAAGGCTGCTCGTTTGTCTGCCACCTATGATTCATTAGAAGCGCGTATTGCAGTGTTGATGGAACAAGAAGAGTTATCAAAAATTCGTCCAGATTTAGATGGTGAACAAGTAATGCAAATCTTGAAATTAAAACCTTCACGCGAAGTTGGACAAGCAATGGATTTCTTAATGGAATTGCGTCTTGAGCAAGGACCTATCGGTGAAGATGCTGCTACAAAAGCACTGCTTGATTGGTGGGCTAGTAGGAAGCTTTAAACTTGCTTGATCGCAGAACCACGATAGCAACCAATAAATAAGCACCCATCACAAACAAAGGAACCTTTGCGGTTACGCCAGAAGTTGGAAGCAATAGCGCAGCAATTAAACCACCACTAACAATTGCGCTATTGACTACAACATCGTAAACAGCAAAAACACGTCCACGGTAGTAATCATCAATCTTTGATTGGACTAGCGCATCATTTGTCACTTTTATATTTTGTCCGCAAAAAGCGGTTAAGAATGCCGTTACCGCTAACGCAACCTGGGTTTGCCAAATAGCTAAAAAGATTGGTGAAAACGCGCTTGCAAACATGGCAAATTTGATCCAACGATGTCGACCAAACCGCGCGACGCCGTAAGGGGCTAAGAAAGCACCTAAGAAGACACCAATTCCGGCAATCGTTAAAGCGATTCCAAAACCTTGCAAACCATCTTCTGGCCGTGATGGATCATTAAATGTATTGCGCTCTAACAACAAGGCAGTCAAAGTTAAGGCAGTTAATCCGCCACGATGTACCGCAGTTGCCGTGATTCCACGTGCGGTATCAATATTTTTGCGAAGGAAATCAATTCCTTCGCGCATATCGGTAAAACCTTGCCTAAAGGAAGCTGCAGCTTTTTCATGTGCCAGCGGTCCAATTTCATACTTATTTAAACGTCCGGCTAGCAGTGCAGCGGTTAGATAACCGCCAGCGGCAATCAGGATGAGCAAAGAATCGGCTTGATCTGCCAAGGCTGCGCCATCAACTAGTGCACGAACCCCAACGCCGATGCCGCCACCGATTACTACCAACACAGAACCACCGGTTACGGCAATTGCATTGGCGGTAATCAATGACTTTGCATCAATCAACAAAGGTAAGCCCGCCGATAAAGCTGCAAGAATTAATCGATTGATTCCAAAAGCAATAAGTACAACTGCAGTAAGTGCAACACCTGTTGCCCCACTAAAAACGAATACTGCAACTACCAATAAATTGGCACTACGGGCAAGGTTTGCAAAAAATAAAGCGCGTTGCCGCGAAACACGATCTAAAATTGTTCCAACAAAAGGTCCGACTATCGAATACGGCAAAAGTACAACTGCAAAAGCAATTGCTGCACTTAAGGCATTTGCCTGACGTTCTGGCGAAAACAAAACAAAGGATGCAAGTGCGCTCTGAAAGACACCGTCGGTCATCTGCCCTGTCCATCGAACAGCCAAAAGCCTAGAAAGCCGCGGATGTCGAAGTAACCCAGCGAAACTCATAAGAAAGAGCGTATCCCTGAATTTAGGATTATTCTTCACCCTAATGAAATCGCAACGATCATTCATCGATTATTCACTCGACAAGCGAGCTACCTTGATAGCCCTGTTTCGTGGAACCGTTGATGCCTGCGATGCTGATCCATATCTAATGCGCGCAGCCAAGTGGCATGGCGACACCGTTAATCGCAACTGCCCCGTCTGTAAAAAAGAAGAGCTAGTTGAACTTCGCTACACCTTTGGTGAACAACTTGGCCAATACTCAGGGCGTATTAAGACTCCCCGCGAATTAGTTGAGATGGAACGCGAATTCGGTGAGTTCACTGTCTACATCGTCGAGGTCTGCAAGAACTGTTCATGGAATCACCTATGTGCCTCATACATCTTGGGCGATGGAGTTGAACGAAAAGCCCCGCGTAAAGTGCGCACCTTGGAGGATGAGGATTACGCCAAGGGATAGCATTACCAAATGGCCCGCAAATTACTGATTAGAGCTTCCGTATTCCTTGGCGGCTTTGCATTTGTGGCCGGCTCAGTTTTGTTTGCACTTGCCTATTTCACCGTTGATATCCCAGATCCCAACGCCTACGTAAATAGCCAATCAACAATCATTCAGTACTCAAACGGTGAAGAAATTGGCCGCGTTGGAACACAGAACCGACAAATTGTTCCATTAGCAAAAATTCCACTTAATGTGCGTTATGCAGTGCTAGCTGCTGAAGATCGTAATTTTTATTCAAACAAAGCTTTTTCAATAACCGGAATTGCCCGCGCGGTGATTAACAACTTGCGTGGTGGTTCTTTGCAGGGTGGTTCGACAATCACGCAGCAGTATGCCAAGACCGCCTTCCTTACTCCTAGCCGAACGATTCAGCGCAAGGTCCGAGAATTAGTAATTGCAATTAAATTGGAAAACCAACTGTCAAAAGATCAAATCTTTGAAAGTTACTTGAACACCATTTACTTTGGTCGCGGCTCTTACGGTGTTATGACCGCATCTCAGCAGTATTTCAATCGCAATGTTGATCAGCTAACTAATTCGCAAGCCGTTGTTATCGCATCAATTTTGCGCTCGCCTGGTTTGTATGACCCAGTGTTTAGAGAAGGCAACGCCGAACGTCTTGCTAATCGATTTGAATACACGGTCAACAATATGATCGAAGCCGGCTGGCTAGATAAAAAAGACGCCGAGAAGATGAAACTTCCTGCAGTTGCACCACGTTCGACTTCGGGTCAACTCAGTGGTCCAAAGGGTCACGTCATTGAAGCGGTTCAAAAAGAGTTAGCAAAACTTGGGTTTAGCCAAGAACAACTTTTAGTTGGTGGACTTGTAATCAAAACAACCTTGGATCAAAAGGCTCAACAATCTGCCGTTGATGCAGTTAACAAGTTTTATCCAGCAAATGCACCGAAGGATCTTCGTATCGGCCTGGTCGGAATTCGCCCTGGAACCGGTGAAATACTTGCACTTTACGGTGGTCGTGACTACTTAGAGCGCCAATTAAATGATGCAACCCAATCAATTACACAAGCTGGTTCAACATTTAAAGCATTTGCTTTAGTGGCAGGCCTTGAACAAGGAATTCCACTTACTTCTATGTGGAACGGTGATTCACCGCAAACATTTGATGATTTAGGTAAGCCCTACATAGTTTCTAATTATGGAAACAATGGTTTTGGTCAAGTTAGCTTAATGGAAGCGACTAAGCGTTCTATTAACACCATCTTTGTTCCACTAGGAATCAAAGTAGGTCCAGACAAAGTTGTAGATGTTGCACGTCGTGCAGGTATTCCTGAAAGTGTTGCGATGATGCCAACTCCTTCAGTTGTTCTTGGAACATCCAGCCCACATGTGATCGATGTTGCTAATGCATATGCAACTTTTGCTGCACAAGGCATTAAGTCAAAACCTTTCCTTGTAACGCAAGTTTTAGGATCAAATAAAGGCGTTCTCTATGAAGCGACACCTCAGACGCAAGAAGTATTTAGCAAAGAGGTAATGGCTGATCTGACATATGCGTTAAAGGGAACAATCACTGGTGGAACCGGTGCGGCAGCTCTTGCATTAGGTCGACCAGTAGCAGGTAAGACCGGTACATCGCAATCAAATGCATCGGCTTGGTTTAGCGCTTACACACCTCAGATTGCAGCATCGGTTTCTTTCTTCCGCGATAACGCAACGCAATCGCTTAACGGAATTGGTGGAATGACTTCACTTACAGGTGGAACCTTCCCGGCACGTATCTGGACACAATTTATGCGTGGTGCGCTCAAGGGCGAACCGATTATGGATTTCCCAGCACCATCAAATATCGGTGGATTAGAACCTGTTGTAATGACATCGGGTGGAGTACAGAAGCCTAAAGACTAATGAAGGTCAAAGCCCTCGTTGCCTTAGCAATACTGGCAGCACTGCTTTCTGTAGCGAAATTTAGCCATTGCGCAAACACTGGCTGGGCAACGCCAGATCAGTATGTCCACGCTTGTTATAGCGATCTTCCCGCATTGTTTGAAGCGCGCGGGTTAAGTACAAACCAATGGCCCTTTGCAAGTGATGACAACAGTGTCGAATACCCAGTGATTACCGCAATGGTTATGTACATAACTTCTTTTGCTGCTAATTCGCCAGTTTCATACTTCAATATCAATATTTTCTTTTTGATTCTTTTGTTTATTGCAATAGTGATACTTGTTAGAAAGATACGACCAGAGTTTGCCTACCTTGTGCCTATAGCACCTGCAATGATTGCATCACTGTTTATCAATTGGGATTTGTGGGCAATTGCGACCATGATGCTTGCCATCTATTGGTTTGATCGAAAACAATTTACTTACAGCGCTTTATTAATAGGCGTTTCAATTTCTACCAAGTTTCTACCAGTCTTCTTACTGATTCCAATCGTGTTTATCTTTTGGCGTGAGAACAAAATCAAAGAAGCAATCAAATACATAGCTATTTCTTTTGGAATATGGCTAGCGATTAATCTTCCATTTGCAGTAACCACCCCAACAGGTTGGTGGCGCTTTTACAAACTAAACTTGGAACGTGGACCGGACTGGGGATCTTTCTGGTTGGCACTACAACAACTAGGAATTAATCTAAACAATCTGAACTACCTTTCAATCTTATTATTGCTGATCGCGCTAACAACAATTGCGATCTTGTTGTTTGAAATAAAATACACACCTTCACTTGCATCAGTTTCCTTCTTTGTTCTGGCATCTGTCATGCTGGCAAGCAAGGTGTATTCACCGCAGTATGTTCTGTGGCTAACACCGCTGGCAGTTATTGCGCTAACTAACAAAAAAGATTTGCACGCATTTTGGGTGTGGCAAGCAACTGAATTGATTTATCACATCGCAATTTGGCAACACTTGGCACAAGTAACCGATGCCAAGTTTGGACTTGGCCCAATTCCATTTGCCATCCTGACCCTGGTCCGAATCGGGGGCACCATCTACCTGATGGCCGTCCTGGCCCGCCGGGCCCTTCAGGCTCGAAATACGCACAGCAAGCTGCTCGATTTACTATTTGAGGGCTCCAAGGCCTACCCTTAGGCCTCTTATTCCCTTAGGTTTTCCTACGGTAGTAAGGAATTTAACCCTCCTGTCACGGAAATACCGTGGCCGTCTTAGTCCAGAGGAGGTCGGGTTAACACATGCGTCATTATGAACTTATGGTCATTCTTGATCCAGAACTAGAAGAACGCAC